>Ga0209828_1000017_pt1 | contig 126579 bp, 131 predicted proteins | sample MaitaG_FD_187429 | JGI IMG/M metagenome (GOLD analysis project Ga0209828, IMG submission 187429) | Marine algal microbial communities from Maine, USA - Maine_Asex2 metaG (SPAdes) (version 2) | ecosystem: Host-associated > Algae > Red algae > Unclassified | place: Maine, USA | collected 2015-01-05
ATATTGCGGTTTTAAATGTTTGCTAACAATTGTATAACAGCAATTCTTAACTGTAATTGCTGTTATATCGTTTATGCCTGCAATGTATTATTTTTCAACAAAGAATCCAAAGGGCTTTTTATGGTTTTATTATTTATTTCTATTGTTTTGGTATAGATTTCGGTAGTTTTTGGGGAATTATGTCCTAACATATTTTGCAAATGGCGCATGTTCACATTATTTTCAATACAATGTGTAGCGAAGGAATGTCTTAAGGTATGGACTGTGGCCCAAGGATTGGAGTTTGTTTCTTTTACTGCTTTTCTAAAAATGGCTCGTACGCTTGTAACGCTATATTGGCCACCAGACTGGCCTTCAAAAAGCCAATAAGAGGGTTTGTGATGTTTGTAATATTTACGAAGCAATAAAACCAAATGTTCAGATAAAATAGTTTTTCTGTCTTTTTTGCCTTTACTATCCTTTATAAATAGATAGCCTTCGCTAGAGTGTACATCTACAATACGCAAATTTATGAGTTCGGAAATTCGTAAACCAGAACTGTATATAGTACACAGAATTGCTTTGTGCTTAATGTTTTCTGGATGCCGAATTATTTTTAAAACCTCATTTTTACTTAATACATTTGGAATGCTTTTAGTTTTTTTAGGTCGTTGAACATCGTAGTATTCCCTTGGCATTTTAAGCGCATGCTCATAGTAGGCCTTTATGGCATTGATAATTTGATTTTGGTAACTTTCGCTTATATTTTTCTTCTTTATCATTTCATATACAAAACCTTCAATCTCTTCTTTATTTATGGTCTTGAGATCTCTCTCCATAAATTTCCCTAGGAATACGGTAAACATTTTTTTATATATTCTAATGCTCGATTTGCTATAATGTTTTAAAACTAAGGCTTTCTCCAAACTCAATAAGGCATCAATCGCATTTTCATTTAATACAACAGAAGGTATAGGGGTAAAGCGCATTGGTCTTTCAATTTTGTACTTGTCTTTACATAGGTGTTTTATATATTCAAAATTGTCATGAGTATATACAATAGACCATAATTTCTGGTTTGTATGCCAAAAACTACCATTCATTTTTTTTATAACTTCTCTAATTGTAAAAAAATGATACGGAATAAAAATTTTAATACGTTGTGCATTTTTAAGTGGTTGATATATGATTATTTCCATGTTTTTTTAAATAAACTAGAATAAACTTACAATAAAAAGAGGTAAAAACACATTAAATTTGAAAATAGATGTATATTAACCGTTAGAAACGAATAAATATATAATGCTTATTAACAGTTGTTTATGCGTTTTAAATGCTATAAATTAGTAAATAATATATACATGACATGTAAAATATGTAGTAAAAATTTGGTAGGCAGAAGAGATAAAATGTTCTGTTCCATAAAATGTAAAAATTTTTACCATGTGAATTTGCGAAAAGCAACGGCTGTAGTTGTGCAGGAATTGGATGCCATATTACACAGAAATAGAAGCATATTACTTGAAATTATGGGTAAGAAAAAAATCCAATATAAAATAATGCGTCTGGTTCTAGAGAAAAAAAAATTCCAGTTTAAATATCATACCCACCAAAATACAAACTCCCAAGGAAAAATTTACCATTATATCTATGATTTTGCATGGATGGAATTTTCCAGTGATGAAATTTTAATAGTAAAAAGCCCGCTGGTTATAAAAAAATGACTATTAAGTGCAACCCAGTTAAGAGAAAAAAAGCCGAAAGTAGGTGCAATTGGAACATTTAACGCTTTAAGCCATCATTTAAATTTTAAATGGTAACACCAATAAAGTCATTCAAATTACAATGTAATGCCATAATAATACAAAGCTAACTTCTAAAAAACCAAACGTTAAAATAATTGGGCAATGAAGCAGCCAAACGATTAAATCAATAAACAACCAAACATATAAACCATTAAACAACTAAACAATTAATAAGAAATAACAGAGAAAGCAAAACACTAGGTCTCCTCAACCAAAACCCATTCGCCTTTGGCAATTAAGGGTTCAGCTTGTTTGTATTTTAAGGTTTTGTTCTCGCCATTCATAATGTGCTTAATCGTCACACGGTCATTACGACCAATTTTTGGTCTGTCGCGCACAATGGTTTCTACAACCTCTTGATTGCGCTGTGTGTTTCCAGCAGCTCTATTTTGTGCGGAACGTTCATCTAAATTAGGGATTTCATCCTTTTGGATTTTAAGATTTTCGCTCTTACGGGTCGCTCTTGCTTCCTGAATCGTGTTTTGTGTTTCCTGTGGCAATTCACCTTTAAACAAAAATGAAATCACATCTTTATTCACTTGGTCAATCATTTGCTTAAATAATTCAAAAGCTTCAAACTTATAAATCAACAAAGGGTCTTTTTGCTCATGTACCGCTAATTGAACAGATTGTTTCAACTCATCCATTTTACGTAAGTGCGTTTTCCAAGCATCATCAATAATAGCCAGTGTAATATTCTTTTCAAAATCGGTAATTAATTGTTTTCCGTTGGTTTTATAGGCTTTTTCAAGGTCCGTAACCACATTTAAACTCTTTACACCATCTGTAAAAGGAACCACGATACGTTTAAATTTATCGCGCTGTGTTTCATATACGTTTTTAATAACAGGAAAAGCAAGGTCTGCATTTCTTGTCATTTTATCTCTGTAATGCTCAAAAGCCGCCTTGTATATTTTGGACGTGATGTCTGGAGCCGAAAGTTTTCCAAATTCCGCTTCGGTAATCGGCGAACTCATGGAGAAATAGCGAATCAATTCAAACTCAAAGTTTTTATAGTCGTTAGCGCCTTTATTTGTTTCAGCGATACCTTCAGAAGTATCAAAAATCATATTTGCTAAATCAACACGTAAACGCTCGCCATTCAACGCATTGTAACGGCGCTTGTAAACCACTTCACGCTGTGCGTTCATCACGTCATCATACTCCAATAATCGCTTACGCACACCAAACTGGTTTTCTTCCACTTTTTTCTGTGCACGTTCAATGGATTTTGAGATCATGGAATGCTGAATCACTTCGCCTTCCTTTAGTCCCATTTTATCCATCATTTTAGCAATACGCTCCGAACCAAATAAGCGCATCAAGTTATCTTCCAACGACACGTAAAACTGTGAACTTCCTGGGTCTCCTTGACGCCCGGCACGACCACGTAACTGCCTATCTACACGGCGCGAATCATGGCGCTCTGTACCTACAATGGCCAAGCCGCCAGCTTTTTTAACTTCATCAGATAATTTAATATCCGTTCCACGACCTGCCATATTTGTTGCAATGGTTACTTGTCCGCTTTTACCCGCTTGGTCAACGATTTCCGCCTCTTTTTTGTGTTGCTTAGCGTTTAATACATTGTGCGGTATTTTACGAATACTTAACATTTTACCAAGCAGTTCCGATATTTCCACCGACGTCGTACCAATCAATACCGGTCGCCCAGCTTGAGATAGTTTGGTAACATCATCAATAACCGCGTTATACTTTTCACGCTTTGTTTTATAAACCAAATCCTCTTTGTCATCACGTGCAATAGGGCGGTTGGTTGGTGTCTCAAGAACATCCAACTTATAGATTTCCCAAAACTCGCCAGCTTCCGTTAAGGCCGTACCCGTCATACCAGATAGTTTACGGTACATTCTAAAGTAATTTTGAAGGGTTACCGTGGCAAAGGTTTGCGTGGCGTCTTCAATTTTAACATTTTCCTTAGCTTCAATCGCTTGGTGCAATCCGTCAGAATAACGGCGACCATCCATTATACGGCCCGTTTGTTCATCAACGATCATAACCTTATTGTCCATAACCACGTATTGCGTGTCTTTTTCAAACAACGCATAAGCTTTTAATAATTGATTCAACGTATGGATACGTTCAGACTTTACACCAAATTCTTTGAATAAATTTTCTTTTAAGTTAGCTTCTTCTTCTGCCGAAAGGCCTTGCTCTTCAATCTTGGCAACTTCAATACCTATTTCTGGCAATATGAAAAAATCCGGATTATCCTTACCGGATATATATTCAATACCTTTATCCGTCAATTCAACTTGATTGTTTTTTTCCTCGATAACGTAGTACAATTCCGCATCAATCTTTGGCATTTCGCGGTTGTTGTCCTGCATGTAAAAGTTTTCTGTTTTTTGGAGCAGTTGCTTAACACCTTCCTCAGATAAAAACTTAATAAGCGCTTTGTTTTTAGGGATACCACGATAGGCACGTAATAATTGAATACCCCCTTCTTTAGTATCGCCCTCTGCAATAAGCTTTTTTGCTTCGGCTAAAACACCGGTTAAATATTTACGTTGTACCGCCACAATATCATCAACCTTCGGTTTTAATTCTGTAAACTCATGGCGGTCGCCTTTGGGTATGGGACCAGAAATAATCAATGGTGTACGGGCATCATCAACCAATACAGAATCCACTTCATCAATAATACCGTAATGGTGCGGGCGCTGTACTAAATCATCTGGCGAGTGAGCCATGTTATCTCGCAAATAATCAAAACCAAATTCATTGTTCGTACCATAGGTAATATCGGCATTGTAGGCTTTGCGTCGCGCGTCAGAGTTTGGTTTATGGTAGTCGATACAGTCCACACTCATACCATGAAACTGGAAAATAGGCGCCATCCATGCGCTATCCCGTTTTGCCAAATAATCATTTACCGTTACCAAATGCACGCCTTTCCCTGCCAAGGCATTTAAATAAACCGGTAAGGTCGCCACAAGGGTTTTACCTTCTCCCGTTTGCATTTCGGCAATTTTACCTTGGTGCATCGCCACGCCACCAATTAATTGCACATCATAATGTACCATGTCCCAAGTAATTGGTTTTCCTGCCGCATCCCAGGAGTTTGCCCAAATGGCTTTGTCATCCTCCAAAACCACATAGTCGTTCTCGCCAGAAACCGTTCTGTCAAACTCATTGGCAGTAACGGTAATAGAGGTGTTGTTTACAAAACGCTTGGCCGTTTCCTTAACCACTGCAAAGGCTTCTGGTAAAATTTCATCTAGAACAGTTTCCGTGATTTTATAAGCTTCGTCCTTTAAGCGGTCAATTTCTTCATAAATATCCTCACGTTCGTCAATATCCTCAGTCGTATCCGCTTGCTGTGATAAATCTGCCATTTGCTTATCAATATCCGCATTGGCCTCAGCAATTTTAGCTTTAAACTCAGCCGTTTTAGCGCGTAACGCATCGTGCGACAGGGCTTCCAGAGCAGTTTCAAAAGCTTTGATTTTATCTACGTATGGCGAAATGGCCTTAACATCTTGCTTAGACTTATCGCCAACAAAAATTTTTAATACAGAATTTAAAAAATTCATAAGTGTGATTTTATATGTTTTATCCAGGATTGCCCCAGCATTTTAACGTTGTTGTTCTCGCCAAATTAAAGGCACTTCAAAGATACATTTTAGAACAAAAAAAAAGCCTCAAATCGAGACTTTTTTAAATATTCTTTATGCTTTATTAATATTCATCTTCATTCCAGAGGTAATCCTCATCGGTAGGGTAATCAGACCAGATTTCCTCAATAGAGTCGTAAGAGTCTCCTTCATCCTCAATCGATTGTAAATTTTCAACAACCTCCAAAGGGGCACCCGTTCTAATAGCGTAATCTATCAATTCGTCCTTTGTTGCTGGCCAAGGCGCATCGCTTAAATAAGATGCTAGTTCTAATGTCCAATACATGTTTTATTGTGTTTAATTTTTTGCAAAAATAATTTTTTAGTTTAAACACACAAGAAAAAAATGAATTATTTTCATTAATTATAAGAACGTATCTTTTTGTACTCCAAACACCTGCAATTAGTCCTGCGGATTCATAATAATGTAGCCATGAAATTAATAATTTGGGCGTTACCTATATCCTGAATTTAGTTCAGGATATAGGTCGGGCTTTCCGTTTCAAGTCCTCGCACCTCCTAAGGTCGGGCTGTGGGCTATCCACTGCAATCCCTAACGCGGGCTTTTCAGTCTTCAGTTAATATTTTATCTTCAAACTTAATAACTTCTGTCTTCAGGCTTTTCTATTTCAAGCTTCGATCTTCTGTGAACCTTCTTCCGTCAAATTTTACTTCTTTTCCGGAATCCACTTAATTTCATTGGCTTGTAAATCAGATGACAACTTTCGTGCCAATACAAAAAGATAGTCAGATAAACGGTTTAGATACTTAAGCGCATTGGCTTCAAAAGGTTCTAACTCATTAAGAGCAGACGCCAAACGTTCCGCTCTACGGCATACGCAGCGTGCTATATGACAGAATGACACTGTCTGGTGTCCGCCAGGCAACACAAAATGCGTCATAGCAGGTAAGGCCGCGTTCATGGTATCCATTTCCTGTTCCAAAAGTACGATGTCTTCCGCAGAAATTTTTTCGATATTTAAACGTTGCTTACCATTTTTTAAAATCGCCTTATCGGGGTCGGTAGCCAAAATAGCGCCAACCGTAAATAATTTGTCTTGAATGGACATTAATAACGCTTGGTAATGCGAGTTTATGGTTTGATCGCGAATTAAGCCCAAATGCGAGTTTAACTCATCAACCGTACCATAACTCTCTATACGGATGTGGTGTTTTGGAACGCGGGTGCCTCCAAACAATGCCGTGGTACCTGTATCTCCTGTTTTGGTATAAATCTTCATACTACAAATTTAAATGATTTCATATTATGCCGCAATAAGGTCGTATTATAATTCACTATCCATAGGAAAGCAATAGGCTATGTTGTCAATAAATTTAACTAAACATATAAAATATTCAATATTTTAAAATTCAAAACATATATTTTTATCAATAATTGGTCTACAAACAAAGAAAATATTAATTTTGCCATTTAAAATTTTTAAACAAAATCCAACCATGAAAAAAATCATTTTATTAATGCTATGCGTTTTTGCATCGTATTCCTCCAGCTCGCAATCCTTTATTGGGTATCTTTCAGATAATTATAGTGGTGTAAACAGCGCTATTGCCAACCCAGCGAACATTACCGATTCAAGGTTTAAAACAGATATAAACCTTGTTGGTGCAAGTGCTTTTGTTAGCAATGATTATTATGGGTTTAATATATTGGATGCTACGAAACCGGGTTATGATTTTGACAGCACTGCAAACACATACCCTTCTTCAAGTAATAATTTTAGTTTTAATACAGACGTTTTAGGGCCAGCATTCATGTTTAACATCAATGAAAATAGTTCGCTAGCCTTATTTACAAGAGCTAGAATGTTTTTTAACGTGAACGAGGTTAATGGCGAAACCGTTAGCATTATTGATAGTGATGAGTCTGATGATATTTTTATCGATGAAGGTGATTTTAATTCCTTAGCACACGCTTGGGGCGAATTTGGGTTAACATACGCGCGTACCATACTAAACAAGAACCAGCATTTTTTAAAAGGTGGTGTAACGGTTAAGTATTTACAAGGTGCTGGAAGTACTTTTGGTAAAGGTAAAAACGTAACTATTAATTATGACGCAGATGGTGGGCCGATAGTCGATGGACAACCTACAGGGTCTTTAGAAACTACAGGGGATATAACATATAGCCGTAATGCAGATTTTGAAGATGATAATTACAGTTACGAAATACCAGATAATGCTACTGGTTTTGGTGGTGATATTGGTTTTGTTTACGAGTGGAGACCAGATTACGCAGACTACAAAACGTCAAATAGCAATGGTGATACCTACAGCCATAAGGATAAAAATAAATATAAATTAAAAATCGGTTTATCGGTCACGGATATTGGATCGGTAAATTATAAAGATGGTATTCAAGACAACTATGATATCAATAATCCCGGGTTTAGTGAGGATGATTTTGATAACGCTGATGATGTTAATACGTTCTTGAATAACACGTTCGCGCCAACTACTACAAAAAATGGTTTTAAGGTTAGCTTGCCAACGGCATTACATGTAAATGCAGATTGGAGTTTTACTAGAAAATTATATGTAAACCTGAACACGGATTTGTCATTAATTTCAAAAACGAATACTAATGCGAGTAAAATTGCTAACGTTGTATCCCTAACACCACGTTTTGAAACTAAATGGTTTAGTTTTTATCTGCCGGTTAGTGCTGTACAATATAGTGGCTTTCATGTTGGTGCTGGTTTAAGAGCAGGACCATTGTATGTGGGATCAGGCTCCGTTTTAACAGGGCTTATTAGCGATAATTCTAAAGGTGCCGACGTGTACGCAGGTCTAAAAATCCCTATATATCAAGGTCAGCCTAAAGATAAAGATGGTGATGGAATTATAGATAAGTTAGATGCATGCCCAAAAATAGCTGGTCCCATAGAAAATAATGGTTGCCCTTGGTTGGATATTGATGTAGATGGCGTTATGGATAATGTTGATGAGTGTCCTAATCAAAAAGGTCCAGAAGAGAATAAAGGCTGCCCTTGGGGAGATAAAGACGGAGATACCATTTTAGATAATGTGGATGATTGTATTGAAGTGCCAGGACCTATTGAGAATAAAGGTTGTCCTTGGGCAGATACTGATGGTGATGGTGTTTTTGATAAAGATGATTCCTGTATAGATGTTGTTGGGACGGTTGCCAATAATGGTTGTCCAGAAGTTGTAGCGGTTACCGAAGAAGTCCAAAAAACTTTAAATGAATATGCTAAAACCATTTTGTTTGATTTAGGTAAATCTTCAATTCAAACACAATCAGAACCTGTTTTAAATGACATAACAAACATTTTAAAGGAATATCCTGATGCTAAATTTACAGTGGAGGGACATACGGATAGTTCTGGTAGTCATACTTTGAACCAAAAATTATCAGACGCAAGAGCAAATGCTGTAAAAGAATATTTAGTTGCTAATGGCATAAATGCGTTTAGACTTTCTGCACTTGGGTATGGTGAAGACAGACCTATTTCTGAAAATACTACAAAATCGGGAAGAGCAAAAAATAGAAGAGTCGAGATAAATTTAGTGAAGTAAACAAGTAAAAAAAAAATTATTAGTAAAAAAAGCTCAGCATTTTAATGCTGAGCTTTTTTCGTTTATTAAGCCTTATATAAGCCTCTCGTCTGTTTATATTTAAAAATGTTTTAGTAAATGCTTTTTTATGACATATAAATTTTAAAAGCAGCTTTAATTTAATAAAATGTTTTAAAATATGTGTTTGGAGAATAAAATTCAGGGTTTTGTTTATAAAATGAAATACCATTAAATTCTAATAAAAAAATCTTCTTTAACTTGTTCATCTCTAAAAAAAACCATTCCCCAAAAAAAGGTATCGATAGTAACAGTTACATTAGGATGTTTTTTAATAACAGCCCAAGCTTCACGCATGCCCTTACTCCAGTAAATATCATCAAAAATAAAAACAGAATTATTATTTACTGTTTTTAGCAAGATTTTAAAATACTTTAAAGTGGGTTCTTTTTGGTGATTTCCATCAAAGAAAATCAAATCGTAAGTATTCAAACTCAAACTTTTAATACCATCATTAAAACTCGCAGTACGCACAGAAATATTTTCAACTCCATGACTCTTTAATTGTGCTTTTGTAAATTTTGAGAGTTCAGGGCAACCTTCAACCGAAGTTATATAAGCTTCGGGATGTCCTAAGCTTAAAGCATGCGTTGCAATACCTAACGATGTGCCTAATTCTAGAATATGTTCAGGTTTAAAAAAGTTGGTGAGCCTAAATAATAGTTTAGCTCTTTTATTTGTAGTACCAGCGTTTTTTGCAATATTTGAAATTGAACGCTCATGCTGCTTCATAACTCGCGAGCCTGCTCCTAAATCGGTTATTTTAATTTTAGAGTCGTTTTTAAGAAGCGATTTTTTGTATTTTAAGATAGCCTTATAACTGCTGTAATTGGTTTTGTCGTAAAAGCACGTAGTTACTAAATTAAATACAAAAGGGGAGTGTACACCATGTTGGTTGGTCGATTTAATAAAAAATTTTATGTACTGCTTTATTTGGTAAAACATATGTCTGTGTTTGGTCGGGCGCAGTTAAGACCTAATTGTTTCACAAATCGATTAAACCGATCGACTGCGCACGAGGGAATAGGTTTATAATATTGGTTTTTTTCCTTAGCGGATGAAAATGAGAACTATTCTTCAAGTTTCGATGACAACTCAAACCAACGGTCTTCCTTTGTTTCAATAGTGTCAATAAGATTTTGAAGCTGATCTGATAATTTTTTGATGTCCTCTTGCGATAAATCAGGATTATGAAACTTGTCTTCCAAAGCTTTTTTATCAAATGTTAAAGATTTTAATTTACTCTCAATATTTCTCAACTCCTTTTCTTCATTAAACGATAGTTTTGAAGCTTCATTCTGTTTCCAAGATTGTTTTTCCGTTTTATCCTCCGTATCAACGGTATTGGAAATTTCGGGTTGGCTATCTTCATAAACTCTATAATCAGAATAATTTCCTGGAAAATCTTCTATGATGCCTTCACCTTTAAAAACGAATAAATGGTCAATAACTTTATCCATAAAATAACGATCATGAGTTACCACAATAACACATCCTGGGAAATCTAAAAGGAAGCTCTCCAAAACATTCAATGTTACAATATCTAAGTCGTTAGTAGGTTCATCAAGAATTAAGAAATTTGGATTCTGAATTAAAACCGTACACAAATAGAGACGTTTGCGTTCGCCACCACTTAGTTTCTCAACATAATCGTATTGTTTTTTTCTGCTGAATAAAAAACGCTCTAAAAGCTGTTGCGCACTAATTTGCTTTCCTTTTTTTAACGGAATGTAATCTCCAAACTCACGAATAACATCAATAACTTTCTGTTCGGGTTTAATGGTGATGCCATTTTGGGTGTAATACCCAAACTTTACGGTATCCCCTTTTATAACTTTACCAGAATCGGGTGTATCGGTTTGGGTTAAAATGTTTAAAAACGTGGTTTTGCCAGTTCCGTTCTTACCAATTATACCAACGCGTTCGCCTTTTTTAAAAGTATATTCAAAGCCATTTAAAATAACTTTATCTTTATAGGCTTTTGATACTTTATGAAATTCTAGAATTTTACTACCTAAGCGTTCCATATTAAGTTCTAACTGAACTTCGTGCTCGTTTCTACGCTGGTGCGCACGGTGTTTAATGTCTGCAAAATCATCAATTCTTGACTTCGATTTTGTAGTCCGCGCTTTGGGTTGGCGACGCATCCAAGTTAATTCCTTTTTAAAAAGTTGTTTTGCTTTGCCTGTTTCCACAGCTTCACGTTCTATTCTTGCATCTCGTTTTTCAAGATAGTATGAGTAATTCCCTTTATAACTGTACAGTTCACCCTCGTCTAGCTCAATAATTTCATTACAAACGCGCTCCAAAAAATACCTATCGTGAGTGACCATAAAAAGCGTCATGTTTTCTTTGGCAAAAAAGACTTCTAGCCATTCAATCATTTCTAAGTCTAAATGATTTGTAGGTTCATCCAAAATTAATAAATCGGGTTTATTAATTAGCGCATTGGCCAAGGCTAAGCGTTTTTTTTGTCCGCCAGAAAGGACACTTACTTTTTGTTCTAAATGTTCAAGTTTAAGTTTAAAGAGTATTTGTTTATAAAGTGTTTCAAAATCCCATGCTTGGTGGCGCTCCATAGCATCAAAAGCAGTTTGGTAAGTGTCGGTATCTTCTGGGTTTAAAAGTGCTTTTTCATAACTTGAAATGACTTTTAAAATAGGGTTATCACTCGCAAAAATAGTTTCTTCAACAGTTAGTGCATTATCAAATTTTGGGTCTTGGGGTAAAAAAGAAACCTTAATATCCTTTCTGAAAATAATAGTGCCCGAATCTGCGGTATCATCACCAGATAGGATATTTAATATGGAGGTTTTACCCGTACCATTTTTCGCTACAAAGGCTATTTTTTGATCTTTATGGACGCTAAATGAAATGTTTTCAAATAGTGTAAGTTCACCGTAAGATTTTGATATATTTTCTACTGTTAAATAATTCAAATGATTTTTTTTTTGCAAATAACGGATAAAAAACCAAAAAACACGTTATAAGTTTCATTGTTCAATACGAAAACTTATATTTGTTACAAATCAAATGCCTCATTATGAAGAGATTTTTACTTGCTATTTTATTGGTTATAAGCGTGGTATGTGACTCATGTATAACAAATAAAGATGTTGTTTATTTGCAGGATAAAGGTGATGGAAACGCCACGGATTTGGCCGTACGTGAGTTACCTAAGCCTTATAAAGTTCAGGTTAACGACATTTTAAGTATTAATGTAAAAGCTTTAGATCCGGAACTTGTTGGGATATTTAATCCTGTAGGCGAAAATGCTGCTGTAGCTCAAAGTCAAGCAGGACTTTACTTTAACGGGTTTACTGTTGATATACATGGTAATATTGAGTTTCCTGTTTTAGGAGAAATTAATGTTTTGGGGTTCACCATTGATGAAATAGAGCATAAAGTAAAAAGCGAACTCTTACAGCAGTACTTTACTGAAAATGCTGAGATTTTTGTTACCGTTAAATTAGCTGGATTACGCTATACAGTAACCGGAGAGGTTGGCGGAACTGGTGTGTATACTTTATTTCAAGATCGTGTTAATATTATTGAAGCCTTGGCCAATGCAGGTGATATTTCCCAAACGGGAGACCGAAGAGATGTTTTAGTAATTAGGCAATACCCCAACGGGCAGAAAATTCATCATATCGACCTTACAGACATTAAAGCGATGCAATCGCCGTTTTATTTCATACAACCCAATGATATTATTTTGATAAAACCATTAAAGCGTAAGTCCATAGGAGCAGGGCAAACCGCAATCCAAAATATAACCACAATTTCGTCAATATTAGCCGTGTTAGTTTCTACTTATTTTTTAACAAAGAACCTATAAAAAAGTATAATGGAAGACGAATTTGATATTTCTGAATCACAATCCCAACAGCCATCGTTCGATATTAAGGCTTTTTTAATACGTGTTTTAAGCTATTGGAAATTATTTATTTTATTTATAGGCGTCGGTATTTTTATTGTTTATCAACAAAATATTAGAAAACAACAATCCTACAGACTAAGTACTCAAATTTCTGTTGAAGAAGAATCAAACCCACTATTTACTTCAACAACAAGCTTAACTTTTAATTGGGGCGGTGTTTCTGGTAAGGTACAAACCATGATAACGGCATTAAAGTCTAGATCTATTCACGAAAAAGTTGTAGATAATCTAGAGTTTTACACCACCTATTTAAAGGAGTCTAGATTTAGAAAAGATGATGTGTATACAAAAGCTCCTATAAGAATCAATTTATCGGCCAACTCAAATCAATTATTAAACCATCCTATTAAAATTACATTTCTTGAAAATAACAAGTTTGATTTATCTATCGATTTTAAATCTGAATTGGTAAGTATTCAGAATTTTGATACTAAGAAAAAAACGAATTTAGATGTAACTTCTGGTGAGTTTAAGCAACAATTTAGTTTAGGTGATACTATAAAACTTCCCTTTATCAATGGTATTATAACTTTAGATGAAGGAAGAACAGCTATTCCGAATGAATACTATTTTATAAAATTTAGTGACTTTAATAGTGTTGTTGCTAAATACAGAGCTAAATTAAATATTAATAACCCTAGAAATTCTGCCATTTTAAATTTAAGCATGGTCGATGTTAGTAAACCTAAAATTGTTGATTATTTAAATGAAACTGTTAAAGTTTTAAGTGAAGATCAACTAAATAGAAAAAACCAATTTGTTACTAATACTATTAAATTTATTGATAACCAGTTAGGGCGTGTAAAATCGTTACTTACCATAAATGCCGATTCTTTAAATAATTATAGGCAACGTAACAAAATTTATGATTTAGATCAAGAAAGTATTGCTATAAATAGTAAACTCTCGTCTTTAGAATCTGAAAAAGACGCAATAAGTAGAGAATTAGCGTATTATAAAAGTTTAAAGACATACTTAATAAACAGTAATTCTTTTACAGATTTGCCAGCTCCAGCGGTAGCAGGGATCGATGATGCCAATATTATATCAAATATTACTAAAATAAATATGCTTTCCGTACAAAAATCCCGGTATGGATCTACCGTAAGGAAAGACGCTACTATTTTTGCGGATCTTGATAGGCAAATTGAAGGCCTAAAAACCGTTATTCTTGAAAATATTAGTTCTGCGACCAATGAGTTGAAGCGAGAATTACAAACTGTAAGTTCTAAAATAGTTGTTGAAGATTCTAAAATAAGAAGATTACCAAAATCACAACAAAAGTTGTTTGATATCCAACGGCAATATGCGCTTAGTGAAAAAACCTATAATGCCTTTTTAGCTAAAAGAGGCGAGGCAGATATTATAAAATCTGCAAGCATCTCAGATATTTTAATTATTGACCCAGCAAAAGATACAGGTGCAACGCCTATTGATTTAAAATTAAGTTCAAGATATTTATTTGCAGTTATTGGTGGATTGTTACCGCCTCTATTACTCGCGTTTTTATTAACCTTTTTTGATAATAAATTGCATAATCCACAGGTACTGGAAAATATATCTAACATACCACTTTTAGGTGTTGTAGGTAAAAGTCCTATGGAAAATAATTTAATCGTTCATTTTAAACCAAAATCGACCATAGCAGAAGGGTTTAGGTCCATACGTTCAAGTTTACAATATTTTTATAAAAAACATAGTTCTCAGGGTACTAAAACAGTCATGGTAACATCGTCTGTAAGTGGAGAAGGTAAAACATTTTGCTCGATAAATATTGCTACAGTATTTGCTATGAGTGGTAAAAAAACCGTATTAGTAGGTTTGGACTTAAGAAAACCGAAGATATTTGGTGATTTTGAAATTGAAAATGATATTGGTGTTGTAAATTATTTAATAGGTCAGAAAACGATTAACGAAGTTATTCAGGATTCTAAAGTTCTAAATTTGGATGTGATAACATCTGGACCCATACCTCCAAACCCGTCCGAATTATTAATGGGTGAAAATATGCACGAACTAATGCGGGTTTTAAAAGAATCTTATGATTATATTGTTTTAGACACACCGCCAATAGGTCTTGTGGCAGATGCATTTGAACTTACTAAGCACGTAGATGCTTCAATTTATGTGGTTAGACAAGATTATACTAAAAAAGGAATGATAAGCCTAGTAAATGATAAATATAATAAGGGTGAAATTAAAAATTTAAGTTTTGTTTACAATGGCTATAATCAAAAAGGAAAATATGGTTATGGTTATGGTTACGGTTATGGCTACGGTTATGGCTATGGAATTTACGGAAATGGATATAACGACGATGGCCCTGAAAAGAAGACACTAATAGAAAGAATTAGATCTTTTTTTAAGATTAATTAAATTAATAGAACATTTATTTTGAATCGAAAAAAAGAAAATTGGTTATATACAATTTCATCAAATAATGATATCATTAATTTAAACCTCAAAGAAATTTGGAGGTATCGCGACTTATTATTACTCTTTGTAAAACGAGATGTTATAACATTATACAAACAAACATTACTAGGCCCGTTATGGTATTTAATTCAGCCATTAATTACATCAGTAGTTTTTACAATAATATTTAATGGTATTGCTAATATTGAAGTAAGTAAAGGTGTAAATCCGTTTTTATTCAATTTAGCAGGTGTTACCATTTGGAATTATTTTTCTGAGTGTTTAAAAGGTACTAGTGATGCTTTTAGAAAAAATCAAGGGATCTTTAGTAAAGTATACTTTCCTAGAGTCATCATGCCGCTTACAACGGTTATTTCAGCATTAGTTAAATTCGGAATTCAATTCTTTATTTTCATAGGTTTTTATGTGTATTTTAGTTTTAAAAATCAGGCGGGTTATATAGATTTTAAGGCTATTTGGTTATTTCCAGTTTTAATTGTTGTAATGGGTTTACTTGGATTGGGTTTAGGTATGGTTATTTCATCGATGACAACTAAATATAGGGATCTTACTTTTTTAGTTGGTTTTGGGGTACAATTATTAATGTATATTTCTGCTGTGATGTATCCTATAAATGTTGCTGTAGAAAAAATAGCAAATAACTTTCCTAACACGGCACCAATTATTAACCCGATTATTGAAAACAACCCCTTAGCTAATGTAATAGACACCTTTAGATATTTATTCTTCTCTCAAGGATCATTTTCTGCAAATAGTATTATGTTGACTTTAGTTATAACTGTAATTATAACTGTAATAGGCTTAGTTATATTTAACAAAACTGAAAAGTCTTTTATTGACACGGTATAGGATGAAAGAGAACGATATTATTTTAAAAATAGAGAATATTAGTAAACAATACCGTTTAGGTTTGGTAGGAACAGGTACGGTTACGCATGATGTTAATAGATGGTGGCATAAGGTAAGAGGTAAAGAAGACCCCTATTTAAAAATAGGCGAGGTTAATGATAGAAGTATAAAAGGCGCATCAGAATATGTATGGGCTTTAAAAGATATTAATTTTGAGGTAAACCAAGGTGAGGTTTTAGGTATTATTGGAAAAAATGGTGCAGGTAAATCAACCCTTCTCAAAATTTTATCAAAGGTTACAAGTCCAACCACTGGAGAAATTAAAACAAGAGGACGCATAGCATCTCTATTAGAAGTTGGAACAGGATTTCATGGAGAAATGACAGGCCGAGAAAATATATACTTAAATGGAGCTATTTTAGGAATGACTAAAAAAGAAATTGTTTCAAAAATAGATGAAATTATAGATTTTTCTGGCTGTGAACGATATATTGATACTCCTGTTAAGAGATATTCTTCAGGCATGACAGTACGTTTAGCCTTTGCTGTAGCCGCTTTTTTAGAACCAGAAATTTTAGTGATTGATGAGGTTTTGGCTGTTGGCGATGCAGAATTTCAGAAAAAAGCCATCGGAAAAATGCAAGATATAAGCCGGGGTGAAGGACGAACGGTTTTGTTCGTTAGTCATAATATGGCTGCCGTTAAAAATTTATGCACAAGAGGCATTGTTTTGGAAAACGGGAAAACTTCATTTGAAGGTGATATTGAGAGTTGTGTAGAATATTACATTTCTAATAATACAGACAAAAATACTAACCTGAACTATGTGTCAAATAATGACGATACTTTTTTGCGAGAAATTGCTATTGAAAAAAACCTTATAGCTTCTGGAAATAAATTGAAAATTAATTTTAAGTTAAAATCAAGATTTTCGGGAAAAATAAATATTCATCTTGGAGTGTATAATTTTAATGATGAAAAAATATTGCATTTGTCTTCTGAATATTTTAATAAGGGCTATATAAATAACACTAGCGAGACGCTATGTTGTGAAATTGAAAAAAACCCACTTCCACAGGGATTTTATTATATAAATATTGGTGTGGTTAAAGATGGTGATGAATTGGAACGATTAAAAAAATGTTTAATTTTTGAGGTTATTAATAGCGATTTTTTTAATTCTGGGTTTATTTTAAAACCTTCGGCATTAAAAGCAAAAGCTTTGGCTCAATACAAATGGTACTGATATATCGCCTTATATTTTATTAATTTAATATAATGTTTAAGTTTAATATGCCTAAAATAGCACATTTCGGAACATTTGATGTTGATAATTATGGGGATTTACTTTTTCCACATATCGTAGAATTAAGGTTGCCTAAATATAAATGGGTTCATGTTTCGCCAACAAACAAGGCTACAGTATTTAAAGATAGTAAAGAAATAATAGCTTTTAATGCTGTTGAAAAAAACGAATATGAAGCTGTAGTAATAGGGGGTGGCAACATTTTGCATCTATTGGATAATCATAGTACAGTCTATAAAAAGGAAACAGGATTTGCTTATGCCAACCTTTGGGTCGGTGCTGCAAAAATGGCTTCAACCCAAAATATTCCATGTGTTTTTAATGCACCAGGTATATCTAGGGAATTTACCAATTTTATTCAAAAAAAAATAGCCTATTCAACCTTTAAAGCTGCAAATTATGTGGCACTCCGTGAACGCTTTAGTAAAGAAATTGCATTTGGTACATTTAAGAATGGAACAAACAGCGGTAATATGTTTTCCGTCGTACCAGATACTGCTTTTGATATAGATAAATTATGGCCAATAAAAATTGTTGATATTCAGGATTATATCACTGTAAACTTAAATGAGCGCTATCATATTAATATTGAAGATACCGCTTCAAACTTGGATAAGATATCGGTAAAACTTAAAATGCCTATAAAATTGATTGTTATAGGAGATTGTCATGGAGACAAGATGTTTACATCTAAAGTATCTAAAAAAATGTCATCAACTCATACCATTATAGCATCTGATGGCTTAAAAAAAATAGCACATATAATTGGTCATGGTAAATATTTTTTAGGTTCTTCAATGCACGCATTTATAACAGCATTATCATACGGAGTTCCAGCGTTATTAGTTTTAAATAGTAATCCATTACACAAATTTTTAGGTTTATTAGAAATTACGAAGCTAGATTGCTCTGTTATATGTAAATCATTTGAGGCTGCTTTAAAAAATATATCTGCTCCAGCAATTTTAACTAAGGATGTGAAAATTAAAATTCAGTCGGATTTAGATATTCATTGGTGTAAAATAGATGATATCGTTAAAAATAAAGTGCCTTCTTCATCTAGTTTTTTTATTAATAAATTTGAAGTACTATTGAATTTAAACCTTAAATTTTATAAAATCTTAAATAAATTCCAATAAAAAAGCATGGAAGTCTATATTATAATTGTAAGCTATAATGGAATTAAATGGATTAATACGTGCTTGGAAAGTTGTGGAAACTTTAATGTAATAGTTGTAGATAACGCATCAACAGATGCTACGGTTTCATTCATAAAAAACAATTACCCAAAAGTTACATTATTAAAACAAGCAAGTAATTTAGGCTTTGGGCAAGCTAATAATTTAGGTATTACTTATGCCTTAAATAAAGGAGCTGATTTTGTGTTTTTATTAAATCAGGATGCGTATTTAAAATCAAATACTATAACTGAATTAATTAACGCTCACAAAAATAATCTAAATTATGCTATTTTAAGCCCCGTACAATTAAATGGAGAAGGCAATAAATTAGATAGAAAATTTTCTACATATTTAAAATACGACTATAATAATTTCTTTCATTTGGATGCGATTACCAATAATTTATCTGAAATTTATGCGGTTCCCTTTGTTAACGCTGCTAGTTGGTTAATTCCTAAAAGCACGTTGTTGAAAATAGGAGGTTTCGATCCTATTTTTTTCCATTATGGCGAGGATGATAATTACTGCCAAAGGTTAAGGTATCATAAATTACAAGTTGGTATTGTACCTCATGCGTTTGTACTCCATGATCGTGAATTTGAAAATAAGGGTATGGACACTAAAAATATAAATTATAAAGATTGGTTTTACAAATTAAATTGGGCAAACCTTAATTTAAATAATCATACCCTTGAAATAAAGAAACGGATAATAGAAATTAAAAATTCAAGAATTAATTATTTATTAAAGCTCAATGTATTAAAAGCAAGGCAATGTCATCAAGAACTTAAATTAATATATCGTATTTCTGAAAGTATTAATGAAAGTAGGAATATAAATAAAACGCTAGGGAAACACTATTTATAGATATGAAAAACTCACTTATATCTATAATAATCCCAACCTATAATAGAGCGTATTTAATATCAGAAACCCTTGATTCTGTCTTCGCACAATCCTATTCCAATTGGGAATGTATAATTATTAATGATGGTAGTACAGATAATACGGATGCTGTTATAAATAAATATGTAAAACGTGATAGTAGGTTTAAAAGTTATAACCTTCCTGAAACTTATTTAAAAGGAGGGAATGGTGCCAGAAACTACGGGTTTAAATTAAGTAAAGGCGAATTTGTAAACTGGTTTGATGATGATGATGTTATGCTAGAGGATTTTCTGAAAGCTAAAATTGACGTATTTAGTAGTAATCTTAATTTTGTTATAGGTTCACATTATTCAGTAAACCAGAATTTAGAAAATAAAACCATTGAAAATCTAGAGGTACAATCTTATTTGTTTAAAGATTATGCCCTATGGAAGTTACAATTAATTACAAATTCTATATTATTCAGAAAAGATTTTTTAAATGGTAAAAAACTATTCAATGAAACATTGAAAAGAGGTCAAGAAACAGAATTGTTTGCAAGGTTGTTTTTTCAAGTACCAGAAAATTCATTTATAATCATAAATAATCCTCTGTTTTTATATAGACAACATAATAACAGTAAAACGAAAAAAAACTCAAAGTATATTAATTCTTTTGAAGAATCTAAGAGTTACGTTTCTATTCAAATATTCAAGAAAAGTATTAAATTGAAGGATTTAGAATTAATAAATATATATTATTACAACTTAGTTGATGCTTTCTTTAAAAGTTTAGAGAAAAATCACAAAGTAAATGCCAAGTATATTTTGAATAATCTATCTGAAATATTAAAATTAAATAATGCCTTGCTTAGTTTAGAATTAAAAATGTTAGGAAACTTATTTTTATCAATATCAAGAGGTTTTTATAAAGTTGAAAAGCGTTGGAAATCTAGAACCATTAAATTTTAACAAGGAATGAAAAGCAATACCACAGTTATTATTCCGTGCTACAACGATGGTAAATATATTGTAGAAGCATTAAATTCAATACGTAACCAAACCTTAAAAGCAGAAAAAATAATTATTATAGATGATGGCTCTGATAATGAAACAAAAACAATCTTAAAAAACATTAAAGCAGAAAATGTTGAGGTTGTATGTCAAGAAAATAAAGGAGTTTGTGTAGCTAGAAATATTGGTGTGGATTTAGCTAAAACAGATTATATATTAAATCTAGATGCAGATGATTATTTTGAACCCACCTTTTTAGAAAAAGCAGTAAACGTATTAAATAATAACTCCCATATTGGTGTTGTAGGGTGTTATTATAAAATATTAAATAACGATAGATTAAATTTAAATATTGTTAAGCCAATAGGTGGGACAGTTAAAAATTTACTAGCTAATAATAATGCTATGAACTGTTCACTGTACAGAAAAATATGCTGGAGTAAAGTTTCTGGTTATGATGAAAATATGAAAGATGGTTATGAAGATTGGGATTTTTGGATGTCCATTTTAAAACACAACTGGGACATGCATATTTTGAAAGAGCCCTTATTTGTTTATAGAATTAAAAAAAACTCCAGGGATATTGTCGCTTTTAAAGAGCACCACATGAAACTTAAACTTTATCTATTTGAAAAGCACAAGCAAGTTTATTTAGATAATTTTGAATCTTACTTTAATCAAGTAACATATATAAATTACAAATTAAAGCTTAAAAACCTTGAAAGCACAAATACAAAAGCTTCTAAAATTGGAAATACTATTTTAGCGCCTCTTAAGTTTTTAAAAATGAAAATCAATACCTTTAAATAGGTGTTTTAATTTTTTTAATGAAAAATTATATTTCCATAATCGTTCCATGTTATAACCAAGCTCATTTTTTGGATGAAGCTTTACAGTCGGTTTATTCACAAACATCTCCTAATTGGGAGTGTATAATTGTTAACGATGGAAGCACAGATAATTTAGAAGAAGTTGTTTTAAATTGGACAAATAAGGATAAACGTTTTAAGTCTTATCATAAAGAAAATGGCGGTTTATCTAGTGCAAGAAACTTTGGCATTAATAAAGCTGACTATGATATTATTTTACCTTTAGATGCCGACGATAAAATTAACAAACATTTGGTCTCAGAAGTATTAAAAGCGTTTCAATCTAGTGAAGTTGATGTTGTTTATTACGATGTTGAATATTTCGGAGAGAAAAAAGGAAAATTTATATTGCCCGATTATAAATATAAAACTTTGTTAACACAAAACACATTTATAGCTTGTACACCTTTTAAAAAACAAGCTTATGTTGATATTGGTGGTTATGATGAGGAATTAAAATCTTTTGAAGATTGGGATTTATGGATTAGAATGCTGGATGAAAATTCTAAAGTAATGAAAATAAATAAAATACTCTATTTATACAGAAAGCACAATACAGGAAGCCTTACTAATGCCTTTTCTGAATCGCCCAAATTGTATTTTGCTTTGTATGATTATATTTATACCAAGAATAAAGCTATTTATGATACACATTTTAAAAACCCTATTTTAGCCTATCAAGAAAACGAAGCATTGATAATATTTAATAATAAAATAAAGAATAATGTGTTGTTTAAAATTGCTGTGAAATTAAAAAAACTAATATGATTTCCGTTGTTATCAGAAATAAAAATCAATCAAAAGCTCTTGAGTTTTTATTGTCAAATTTGATTAATCGCTATGGAAATCAATTAGGGGAAATTATTGTAGTAGATAACCTTTCAACTGATAATTCTAAGGCAGTTGCTGAAAAGTACAATGCGAAATTTGAAACCATTACGGATTTTAGTTATGGTGGAAGCGCTAATTTTTGCGCAGAAAAAGCGAATTACGATATTGTAGTTTTATTTAGTGCGCATTCTTACCCTGTGAGTCCAGACTTCTTTTTAACCATAAAAAAGGCTTTTGAAAACAATAAGAATTTAGCTGGTGTAAGATGCTTACATTCTAGCAACGACTATAAAAATTATATTCAAAACATTTCAGCAAAACAAGACCCTAATAAATCGGGGTTAATATTTTCAGGCTCTGCTTTTAGAAAGTCTGTTTGGAAAAAAATTAAATTTAATAAAAACGTACCAACTTTTGAGGATAAGGATTGGACACAACGCGTTTTAAAAGTAGGTTACGATATTGAATTTGCACCTGTAGTTTTTAGTTATAGCATTCACAGAAATAGTAAACAAATGTTCTTTAGGTTTAAAAACGACTTGTTGGGTAATTACCAAATCTGGCACAAGGAGCCAAAACTAACAAGTGCTTTTAAAGGCACAGTAGTGTCCATACTAAACGCCATTAAAAAAATGTTTATTGCTATATTTTATGCCTTAAAAAGATTGCTATTTACTTTGAAATTTAAGTTTAATAAACCTGAAAAATTCGAGTATTAAACTTAAAATATGCGAAAAGGTAAAAACTCATCAAAAGAAGCAGTAATTAAAGGATCTCGTGTAAATCACAGGGTTTTAATTCCGTTGTATATTCCTTTTGAAGAAGCCTATTACCTCGAAGCATTTTCAATTTTTGAAATGTGTTTAAATTCACTTCATAACGTATCAATTTACGAGTTGAATATAACGGTTATAAGTGATGGTTGTTGTGATGCTGTAAATGATAAATTATATAAGCTTTATCAAAATAATAAAATTAATGAGCTCATTATAGAAAACGATAATATAGGTAAACTTAATGCGATTTTAAGAGGATTACGTTCTGTTAATGAAGAATTTGTTACCATCACGGATGCTGATATTTTATTTTTAGAAAACTGGGATAAAAGCGTATTTCAAATATTTCAAACCTTTAAAAAAGCAGCAGTTGTTTCGCCAATTCCTGTGTTTCGAAAACAGTTAAGTTATACCGGAAATATTTGGTTAGATTCATTATTCTCAAAAAAGATGAGGTTCAAACCCGTAAAAAACCCTGAAGCTTTAGAGCGGTTTGCGAAAAGTTTAGGTTGGCAATATGTAGAAGATAAGTACAAAGATGTAATCATGACGTTGGAAGAAAACAATGTAACAGCCGTAGTTAGTGCAGCGCATTGTGTTGCCACTTATAAAGCATCATATTTAAAAGAGATCCCTAAAGAAAATACCATATATAAACTTGGTGGAAATACTGAAGGTAAATATTTAGATAATCCGCCATACAAAAAAGATGGTTACAGATTATCTACTTATAATAATTTCGCTTATCATATGGGCAACACTAAAGAATCTTGGTTAGTAGCTATTTTTAACGCACAAAAATTTATAAAAGATAAAATAGTGTTGCCAAAAATTGAAGGCTCAGAACCAAAAAACAAGCCTATTAAAAGCATTTTTGTTAAGTTGTTTTTAAAATCTCTTAAAATTGAAAGCATATATGATTACTTCTTGTTGAAAAAAGGACTCGATAAAGAAAAATTAAAGGGTTTTAGAGACTAAGAGGATGCTGTAATAATTAAATTTGAAACGAGTTTGATAACCCTAGTATTAACATATAGAGATAGAGATTTAAGCATTGTAAAAAAATGTTTAAATTCATTGGAGCGTCAAAGTTTAAAAGACTTTAATGTCGCTGTGGTTGATTATGGTAGCCAAATTGAATTTGCAGAGGGTTTATCAGTTTTAGTAAAAAAGTATCGTTTTATAACATTAATTCAATGTCGCGTTCAAGGTCAACTTTGGAATAAAAGTAGAGCCATAAACATGGCGTTGAAACAATGTAATACACCTTATTTTTTAGTTGGTGATATCGATTTAGTTTTTCATCCAGACTTTATTAAAACAGCAAATGAACTGGCCTCAGAACATGTTGTTTATTTTAAATATAGTTTCTTATCAAAAGAAGAATCTTTAAAAGATATGAATTTTGAAGATTATGATATTGATTTTGAAGGCGGTAAAGAAATAACGGGAACAACTTTATTTCCTACAGATGTTCTTAAAAAAGTAAATGGCTATGATGAGTTTTATCATGGTTGGGGTGCTGAAGATACCGATATTCATGAGCGTTTAAAAACACTTGGTTTAACAGTTGCTTTCTATGATGAAAACATATTAATTAAGCATCAATGGCATCCAAAAGCGTATCGAAGTAAATCGAGTTCTAGTCCGTTTCATTCCAATTTAGAGCGTGTAAATCATGACTATATGTATTTAACTATAAATAACAAAGTCATTAAAGCAAACGCGCATCAAGATTGGGGCATGCTTCCAAATAAAGAAGATTATTTAAAGCTTTCGCTGAAGCCAGATATAGAAATTAATATACAACCCATCAACATGCATTTTTCAGCTTTATTAGCACAGTTTAAAAACTTTAACAATCAAGTTGTAAACATTCAAATCAATAAAACTGAAAATAAACAAAGACTATTTCAAACTATAAAAAGATATTTAAAAAAGAAATATTTTAAGTACTTAAAACTAGAAGATGTCAATAATTTGTTGTTGGAAGAAATAATAAAAAACTATAGAAATAAGCCTTATGTATATCATCTTAATAGGGAAGCGGGGCGTATAAATTTAATTATATATTTTAATTAATGAAGATATTATTCGTTTCAATGCCTTCATTACATTTTTTTAGATGGGCAGAACAGCTTGAAAACTCTGGACATGATGTGTATTGGTTCGATATTGTTGATGGAGAACCAACCAACCGTTTGCCATGGGTAAAAAAAATTAATAATTGGAAAGTTAAATTCCCAAAATTTAAAGGCCGCTACTTTATTAAACAAAAAACACCTTTATTATATCGTTTTTTAAAACCGTTAATTGAGAGAAGCCCAGATAAAGCATTCGAAAAATTAATTATCAATTTAAACCCAGATATAGTTCATAGTTTTGCAATGCAAGTGGCTTGCGTTCCTATAATAATTATCATGGAAAAACACCCCAATCAAAAATGGATATATTCATCCTGGGGAAGCGATTTGTTCCATTTAGAGTCTGTTAATCTAAAAACACAGCATGTATTTAGAGTACTTAATAGAGTCGATTATTTTATATCAGATTGCTTAAGAGATTATCAAATAGCAAAAAAATATAATTTTAAAGGCACGTATTTAGGGTGTTTTCCAGGTGGCGGCGGCTACCATTTAAAAGCACTAAACAAATATGTAGTTACCCCTGCGGTTTCCAGAACAATCATTTTACTTAAAGGGTATCAAGGAACATTAGGTAGGTGTATTCAGGTTTTAAAGGCCTTAAGGAATATACAAAATCAGCTTAATAAATATGAGGTTATCGTGTTTTCCGCAGAACCTGAAGTTATACGTTTTTCTGAAAATATAAAGCGTGAAACAGATTTAAATATTAAAATTTTAGGCAAGGATAAGTTTTTACCACAAAACGATATATTAGAATTGATGGGGAAATCTTTGCTATATATAGGGAACAGCATTTCAGATGGCATGCCAAATACACTTTTAGAAGCTATAGTAATGGGAGCATTTCCTATTCAGTCAAACCCAGGCGGTGCGAGTGCTGAGGTTATTAAGGATAATAAAAATGGACTCTTAATCGAGAATCCTGAGCATGTTGAAGAGATTCAAAATTTAATAACAAAAGCGCTAACAGATAGTGCGTTAATAGAACAAGCATTTAACTTTAATCAAAATGAAGTGAAGCCAAAATATAATTATGAAACCATTAAAAATCAAGTTTTGAAAACGTATATGTATATAGAAAGTAAAACTATTGATTGATGAATAAAACCTTACAAAAAATTGCCAATAAACTTAAAAATGTTATAAAGGGTTTCAAACATAATAAACGTTTAAAGCATAGAGAAAAAGTAAATAAACATTTAATTGAAACAAAGCAGACCGATTTAGATAGGTGGAAAAATGACAACGAATTAGACACACTTTGGAATGACAGAACAGCTATTTTGGCAGCATATATTTCACCAGAATCTAAAATTATAGAATTTGGCGCTGGAAATATGTTTTTAAAAACGTTTTTAAATCCAAAAGTCTACACGCCAACAGATATTGTAAAAAGGTTTCAAGACACTGTAGTTTGCGACTTAAATAAACCCATTATAATAGATTTGAGTCATTATGATACCGCAGTATTTAGTGGTGTTCTTGAGTATGTTCATGATATTGATGCCGTTTTTAACCAGCTTCAAAAAAATCATGTAAAACAAGTTGTTCTATCTTATTGCTGTTCCGATATTGTAAAGCTTTCTAGAGATTTGAATGGGTGGTTAAGTGATTTGAAAAAAAGTGATTTACTGAATATTTTCAATACATATAATTATAAGGTTGAAGATTATAAAGAATGGCAAAACCAATCCGTTTTTAATTTGAAATTAAACTTTTAAGAGATATTAACCTACAATAATTTATATGCATCATATTGATTCACAGGAAAATGCGAAAAACATCATCTTATCAATAGAAGAAAATTTTCCAGTTGATACATGGAAAATTGATGCTATACACTTGTGGCCTTATATAAGAATTAAATTATACTTCGAGTTATTAACTATCCATAATAAAAAGCAAGACGGTGCAAGCAATACATCTTCAGCACCATCTTTAAATAAAGTAGCTGTCTTTTTTAAAATAATAAAAGCTTTTTTTGCTTCAGAAGTGTTCTTTTTCAAATTAAAACAAAAGAAAATTTTATTTTTCGGTGCGCATTTTCATCGTGTTTTGAATGAAGGAAAATATTTTAATAGATTTTACGATTCGATTATTAGCCATCATAATTTACAGGATGATGTTTATATGGTTGAATACCAAAAAGTTTATGAAAACATGTATAATGCAAACGCATTAATAGCATTAAGTAAGCAGCTTGATTATTATAAACTTGTATTGAAATTAAAAAGAAAAGGACAACAAAATAAAACGATTCAATTGGCTGGATATGATACCTTTTGCACCAGCCTTTCAAACTTTAAATTATCTTCTGAAAACCTTGGTATTAGTATAAATAGCTTGAAAAATTGGGTGTTAAAAATGCACTCTTTAAACGGGTTTTATTCCAGGTTGTACAAAAAAACAAAACCTTCTAAAATTGTTTTTTTAGGCTATTACGGTTATGATGATTTATATGGAGCACTTATTACAGCAAATACGCTTAAAATTAAGACTATAGATTTTCAGCATGGTCCTCAAACCAACGTGCATATGGCATTTTCTAATTGGTTGAAAGTGCCAAATGATGGTTTTAATACTATGCCTAAATCGTTTTGGAATTGGGATAACATTTCAAAAGCGAATATTGATGCTTGGGCAAACAAAATTCAAGGTGTTCAAGCAAAAGTTATAGGACAACCTTACGTTGCTTATTGGATGAATAAACATAAAAAACTTAGTAAAGTTACTGATGAAAAAACCATTATTTATAGTATGCAAACGTCGCCTTTGGAGTTATTTACGCCACAGTTAATTAGACTCATTCAACAGTCAAAATATACATGGGTTTTAAGGCTACACCCAAGAAACGATACAAATATCGAGGCTATTAATAGTTTTTTGATAAATCATGGAATACTTAAAAATACAGTTATCCAAAGTTCGGTTGAAAAACCATTACCACTGGCTCTTAACACCTCTTTTTTACATGTTACAAATTATTCAGGATGCACTATTGAAGCTAAAATGATGGGTGTTCCAACGGTATTAATACACCAAGTTGGCTTGGAGATGTTTGGTGCTTATATTGATAATAAGGCTGTTTATTTCTTAGACCAAAATAGCGAAGATTTCGAATTAAAATTTAATGTGTTGGTTAAAAAGTCTGAGAAAGTGCATTATAAATTGAAAAATTCTGAACTATTTAAGCCTATTTAATAATTATAAAATATTGAATAAAAAAGCAGTTTATCTGAGTTTTTAATTATTTCATCCGGAAAAAGTGTATTTTAGCGACTTATCATAAGAATTAATTAGTACATTTTTCAAATGAAACAAATAGGATTTATACCATTACGTAAAGGTTCAAAAGGTATTGTTAATAAGAACAAGCGTAAAATGGTAGGAAGACCATTATTTACATGGGTTTTAGGTGAAGCCATTTTCTCTAATCTTGATGAAATTATTGTTTTTACAGATGATGAAAGTATCATCGATTTTATAAACAAAGAATACCATTGGACAAATAAAATAAAACCAGTATTAAGAAGTGAAGCAAGTGCTAGCGATACAGCCTCAACAGAATTCGCCATGTTAGAATATTGTGATACAATAAATTATAATTTTGATGTATTTTGTTTGCTTCAAGCCACATCGCCTTTTACAAAAAGAGAAGATATAAACAGGTGTTTAGATAAGTTGAATGGCGATTTTGATTCTGTATTAACGGTTGTAAATACACATCGTTTTTTATGGGATAACACTGGAAAAGCTTTAAACTACAATACAAATGATAGACCACGAAGGCAAGATTTTGATGGACTTCTTATTGAAAACGGAGCAGTTTATACCACTACAAAAGAAAATTTAAAAAATACTAAAAACAGATTAGGAAGTAAAGTAGCCGTTGTTAAAATGTCAGAAGAATCGCTACACGAAATAGATTCTGAAACAGATTGGACAGTTGTTGAGCAGTTACTAATTGAACGTCAAAAAAGAGAAAAAGAATCTAAAAAAATAACCCATTTGGTATTGGATGTCGATGGTGTTTTTACCGACGGAACAATTACCTATACCAAAGATGGCGAGCATACCAAAAGTTTCGATATGCGAGACGGTATGGGACTTGAGATTTTAAGACAGTTCAATATTGAACTAATGATTATGACTTCTGAAAATTCAGCTCTTGTTGCAAAACGTATGGAAAAGCTGAAAATAGAACACGTTTTTTTAGGTGTAAAAGACAAATTCACATTACTAAATAATATTATATTAAAAGCTGGGATTTCATTAAGCAACGTCGCTTATATTGGTGATGATGTAAACGATTTAACTAATATTTGCAGTGTGGGCTGGTCGTTAACCCCCAATAACGCCACAGATATTGTTAAACACAATGCAGATGTAGTACTATCAAAAAACTCTGGAGCTGGTGCCATTCGCGAAGCCTGCCAATTTATAATGAATTATAACAAAAGATTTTAATAAGCCCCATGAACACTTATAAAAAACCATATATAATTGCCGAAATAGGGTGTAACCATAAAGGCGATATGGAAATAGCTAAAGAACTCATTAAAGTTGCAAAAATATTCTGTAATGTTGATGCTGTTAAATTTCAAAAACGAAATAACAGAGAATTATTAACCGAAGATCAGTATAATCAACCGCACCCAAACCCAATAAACTCTTATGGAGATACATATGGAGCGCATAGGGAATATTTGGAGTTTAATTTGAGTCAACACCAAGCATTAAAAGATTATTGTGAGGATATTGGAATTACGTATTCCACTTCAGTTTGGGATGTAACATCCGCTAAAGAAATTGCATCACTTAATCCAGGGTTTATAAAAATTCCTTCGGCTTGTAATAATAATATGGAAATGTTGGAGTGGTTGTGTAATAACTATAAAGGTGAATTGCATATTTCAACAGGCATGACAACCAAATCTGAAATTGAAGATTTAGTAAACCTTTTCAAAAGTAAACGTAGAAATAAAGACTTGGTGCTTTATAATTGCACGTCGGGTTACCCAGTACCTTTTGAAGACGTTTGTCTTTTAGATATTAATATTTTGAATGAGCAATATGGTAATGATGTAAAACATATTGGTTTTTCTGGTCATCATTTAGGCATTGCCGTTGATGTTGCTGCGTTTACCTTAGGTGCAAATATTATAGAAAGACATTATACCATTGATAGAACTTGGAAAGGAACAGACCATGCCGCGTCTTTAGAACCTATGGGTTTACGTAAATTATCTAGAGATGTAAATGCCGTGTACAACGCATTGCAGTTTAAAAATCAAGATATTTTACCTATTGAGCAAGTACAGCGCGATAAGTTGAAAAACAAAAAAGTATAATCATGTTTTCATCGAATAAGATCCGTTTATTTTGGTGGAACGAAATTAAGCTGCAAGGGAAATCTAAAGAAAATTATGGTGACCTACTTGGTAAATATTTAGTTGAAAAAATAACACAAAAACAAGTGGTTTGGAGTAAACCAAACACTTTTTCTATAGCCAATTTTTTTAAACCCATTTATGTGACTGTAGGTAGTATTCTCACTCATGTAAACAGTAAATGTATTGTATGGGGAAGTGGTATTATATCCAAAGAATACGCTATTAAGAAAGCTGAGTTTTTAGCAGTACGAGGGCCGCAAACCAGAAACCATTTAATAAGTCAAGGGTATAACGTTCCTGAAGTTTACGGAGACCCTGCTTTATTGATGAAAAATTATTATAATCCAAAAATAGATAAGGAATTTAAAATAGGCGTCATTCCACATTACCGTGATTTTAAAAAAGTAGAAACGTTTTATAATTATGAAAAGGGGATTACGCTAATAGATTTAATGACAAATGATGTTGAGAAAACAACTGATGCTTTTTTAAAATGCGAAAAAATTGTGTCTTCATCATTACACGGTGTTATAGTAGCGCATGCCTATGGCATTCCCGCTGTATGGCAAAAATTTTCTGGTGATGTTTTTGGTGATGATATTAAATATCAAGATTATTTTGAATCTGTTTCAATAGCGCCATACACTTCAGGAATAAAAGATTCTAAAATGAGTTTAGAGGAATTACAAAGCCTATTTGTTAATAAAGAAACACTTCCTGAAAGTGAAGTCATTGAAAGGCTATGCGAAAATTTAATGGCAGTATGCCCGTTTTAAAGTAAGAATAAATGAAGAAAAAAGTATTTGTTTTTTTTCCTGATGGAGTTGGTTTAAGAAATTTTGCTTTCACAGATTTTAAAACCATAGGTGAGAACATGGGTTTTGATATTACCTATTGGAATAATACTATTTTTTCTTTAAAAGATAATTTAGGATTCAATGAGGTTAAAATTGAAGACCAATCTAGTCATCCCTTATTACCATTATATTCGCGAGCCAGAAAACGTGCAGAGTTAAATGTATCCAAAGATAAGTTTAACGATGGTGTATATCCAACATATAAGTTTCCATTTAATTATAAAGGCATAAAAAACGTTCTGAAATCTTTATACACAAAAACCTTAATTGGTTTGTATTCTTCGGAAAAAGGCATCGTTAAATTAAGAGAAAAAATAAATAAGTTAGAGCGTTCTACATCAAAATACAAGTACTGTAAAGCACAATTAGAAACACATAAACCAGACCTTATATTTTGTACAACGCAACGCGCAACACAATCTATAAGTGCGCTTTTAGCAGCTAAAGATTTAGAGATTCCAACGGTAGCCTTTGTGTATTCTTGGGATAACGTGCCCAAAGCGATGCAAGTCGTAGAAACCGATTATTATTTTGTGTGGAGCGATTTAATGAAGCAACAAGTTTTGCAATACTATCCGTTCGTAAAAGCGAATCAGGTATTTGTAACTGGCACACCACAATTTGAACCGCATTATGATACGGCTTTAAAACAAACCAGAGAAGATTTCTTTAAGGAGCATCATTTAGACATAAAAAAGAAGTATATCTGTTACTCTGGTGATGACGAAACCACATCTCCATTAGATCAATATTACTTAGAAGATTTAGCAAATGCTGTTAGAAGTTTGAATAACAAAGGTGAAAATTTAGGCATAATATATAGAAAATGTCCAGTAGATTTTACTCCAAGATATGATGGTGTAATTGATGCTAATAAAGATATTATTACAGTTTTAAACCCCATTTGGAAACAAGTAGGAAACCAATGGAATCAAGTATTACCAACTCCTGAGGATTTTAAAATGCTCTATAATGTATGTGAACACAGTGAGTTTGTAACAAATGTGTGTTCATCAACAGTTTTCGATTTCGTAGCACATAATAAACCCTGTATTTATTATAATTACGAGCAACCACAGTTGAAAAAAGGAATTAGAGATATTGGTCAGAATTATAAATATGTGCATTTTAGAAGTATGCCGAGTCAAAAAGCGGCAGTATTTTGTACGGATAAGAAAGACTTAGAAGGTTTAGTGAAGCAAATTTTAGATAGAAAATTATCTAATGTGGAAGAATGTAAAGACTGGTATAAAATTGTAGCGGGTAATCATCCAACCAAAGCATCAGAAACTATTTGGGAAACGATAAAAATGCTACTAACGACTAAGTAGATGGAAGCTAACCAGGTTAAAATTCATAAGCGTATATATATTGTAATAATTATACTTAGTGTATTATCTGCTCTAAGGTCGTTATTAATACCTTTGCATGCAGACGAGCTAACCTATTCAAAACTTGCAGAAAATATATTACAAGGGCGGTATTATCTCATTAACCACCCGTCTTCTGTAGCACCAACTATTCCATTTGTTTTTGCGCTTTTCAAAATTAATACATTTCCTCTTTTAGGAATTATTTTAAATAAACTGTTTAACTTATGTTTGGTAGGTTTCGGTTTTCGTTTTATGGCATTGTTTTTAAAACAACAAAATATAAGCCAGATTATTATATGGAGTATTTTAGCGTTAATAGCAGTAAACCCTACTTCTGTAGCTTGGTTTTCAACGTTATATCCAGAAGCTTTAATCTTTTTTAGTTTCTGGGGGTTTATATATTATGTTTCTCAAACCCCAAAACAAAGTCATTTAATTAAAATATTAGCTTTTTTTGTTTTAATGATTTTTACAAGATATTTATATGCTGTATTGGGTATAATTATCTTGATAAATTATTACGATTATTTAAAAGAAAATTTTAAAGTCTATAGTAAATCTATACTAATCTATTCGTTAATTTTTTTAATTCCAGTCATACTTTGGGCTAAATATTTATTAAATATTGAAGAACAAAATTTATCTGAGATTAGCTATTTTAATAGGTTTAAGGTCGATAATCCTTTGTTGTATAATATTAAGTGCGGTTTAGGTTTGGAAAAGCATCATGAGGTTGATAAAATAAATGGTTTACCAGCCTTTACTTCACTATTCGTTCCTATAACTGGTTTTAGAAATTATATAGTAAGCTTAGTTTTAATAGTAGGTTTTATGGTTGGTCTAATATCTCACTTAAAATTTACAGCTATTAAAAAGCTATTTATTTCCGTAATAGTAATAATGCTAGGCTTCGTTTTTGCGGGTACTGGTTTTAGCCGCTATTGGTTGGTGCTGCTTCCAGCTTTTTATCTAGGTTATTATTATTTGTTTAAATTGCTGAAGATACATGATAAATGGTTTGTTTATGCCACACAAATAATGTCGTTCATTTATATTTTAAATGAAATTAGGCTAGATATTCTCATTGTAAATAAGTACTTATGACTATTTTAAAAATACACTATCAAGGTTTTAATTTTATTAATTGAGCATCATGAATTTTAAAAAAATATTAATTTACATGCCTGCTTTCAATGAGCAAGAAACTATTTATCGGGTTTTAAAATCACTTCCAAAAAAGTACGAGGGTTTTGATGAATTAGAATTACTTGTCGTAAACGACGGTAGTGCAGATGATACTGAAAAAGAGGCGCTTAAAGCGGGAGCAACTGTAATTAATCATAACCATAATCAAGGTGTAGGGAAAGCATTTCAAACAGCTGTTGATTATGCCCTGAAATCTCATGCAGATATTATGGTTAGTGTTGATGCAGACGGGCAGTTTGATGTCAACCAAATAACTGAAATGATTGCGCCTATTCTTAATAAAAAAGCCGATTTCTGTACAGGAAACAGATTTGCAAATGGCAGACCTTCAAACATGCCAAAAGTTAAGTTTTTAGGAAATAGCTTAGTTAGTAAAATAGTCAGTTTTGTTAGTAAAGCAAAAATTCAAGATGCATCATGCGGATTTAGAGCATATTCTCGAGACTGTTTATATAATTTGAATTTACAAGGCAGTTTTACTTACACTCACGAAACCATATTAGATTTGTTGCATAAAGGTTATAAAATTAGTCAAATACCAGTAATTGTTAAATATTTTGATGGTAGAGTGTCTAGAGTTGCAAATAATCTTTTTGTATATGGGTTTCAAACCTCTTTCATAATTTTTAAAAGTTTTAAAGATTACAGACCATTATCCTTTTTTTTAACCATAGCATTATTAGTTTTTATTGTTGCTATGGTTTTAGGCGGTTTTGTTTCTTTACATTGGTACAATACAAGCATGATAACGCCTTATAAAGGTCTAGGTTTTATATCCTTAGCGCTTTTAGGTATGTCGTTACTAATAAGTGTTTTGGCGTTTTTGGCAGATATGTTAAATAGAATTAGAGGGAATCAGGAAAAAATATTATTTCTAACTAAAAAGAAATATTTTGAAGAAGATTGATTATAATAAATTAAAGGCAAAACCAGAAGAAGAAGATTTTTTAGGAAAATATAACGATGAGGGAACTATCGCTACTTACCTTGTTAACAGTTATTTTAAGTCCGTTAAGAAATTATTAAAGAAGATTGATAAAGTAAATTCAGCTCACGAAATAGGCATTGGCGAGGGCATTTCTACCAAGCGATTAAAAGAAATGGTACCAAATATTAGCGGTTCAGAATTTGTAGAAAAACTGGCTAAGAAAGCACAAATTAATAATTCTGATTTAAAAATTTTTCAAGAAAGTGCTTATGAATTAAAGTATGAAGAAAATAGTGTCGATTTGGTTTTTCTTTTAGAAGTTTTAGAGCATCTTGATTATCCAGAATTAGCATTACAAGAGATAAAGAGAATATCAAAATCATATTTAATTATAGGAGTTCCTAACGAGCCACTTTGGCGTTTTTTAAATTTATGTAGATTCAAATACGTTAAAGATTTTGGTAATACTCCAGGACATTTGAACCACTGGTCAAAAAAAACATTAATAAAGTTAGTTGAAAAAGAATATGGAAAAGTAATTGACGCAGAGTCTCCAATCCCATGGACTATATTATTAGCTAAAAAAGAAAATTAATCATTTTGATGAACAAGAATATTTAGAGTTATGTTCAAAAAAAACAGTTTTAAAAAGCTATTTTCTATTTTAAACAAAAGGCTAATTTCTAGATACGCGCTAATTAGTATATTAAGCTATATTTATGTTTTTACAGCACTTTACCTTTCAGTTGATTTTTTTGAAGTTAATAAAACACTAGCGTTTATAATTGTTTACGGGATAGCTTATATTGTACTTTATGGGGTTCAATTAAAATTTTTGTACTCTAAAAGTCATGATAATATTAAATTGATTAAATATTTTTTTTCTATCCTGTTTTTTTATGTCTGTGCTAATATTTTATATAACTTCGGGTTGTTTTTTAAGTTGAATTATATCTTTTCTACAGCTTTAACTATTATGGTGCTAATGCCATTAAGACTAATAATTTACACGTTTTTTGTGTATAAAGATAAATAGAAATGTAAAGCACTTTTTATAGATGATTACATTCAAAAATATATTTTAATGCATATAGGTTTCATTACATCCGAATATCCACATCCTAAAGTTAAGCATGCCGCAGGAATTGCTACAAGTATAAAAAATTTGGCAGTAGCTTTAGTAAAAAAAGGAGTAACGATTACTGTATTTGTCTACCATCAAATTGAATCTGATATTATTCAAGATGAAGGTGTTGAAATTCATCTTATAGCAAAACATTCGTACAAATATTTTACATGGTATTTCTACCGAAAGTATATTGAGCACTATGTTAACAAAATCGTTATTGAAAATAATATTGATATTTTAGAAGCTGCCGATTGGACAGGAATTACAGCTTTTATGCGATTAAAAGCGCCTTTAGTAATTAGGTTTCATGGAAGTGATGCGTATTTTTGCAAATTGGATGGACGTAAGCAAAAGTTTAAAAATTTTATGTTTGAAAAGTTAGCTTTAAAAAAGGCTTCAGCGTATATCGCACCAACAACTTTCGCAGGTACGCAAACGCAAAAAATTTTCGGGTTGAATAAAGCTAAAATTAAAACCATCCATTACGGGTTACAGTTGGAGCATTTTGAAAATGAATTTCCAGAAATATATAATAGAAATACAATATTGTATATAGGAACAATCATCAGAAAAAAAGGAGTTTTAAAATTAGCTGAAATCTTTAATAAAGTGATTACAGAAAATACTGAAGTACAATTAATTTTAATAGGAGGAGACTCGTCAGATATTGAAACAGGTGAAAGTTCTACGTATAAATTAATGGAAGCTATTCTTTCTAATGATGCTAAAAAGCATGTAAATTATCTAGGTAAAATTCCATATCAACAAGTAAAAGAACATATTAAAAAAGCACATGTTTGTGTATATCCATCGTTTGCTGAAACGTTGGGTATGGTTACTATCGAGTCTATGGCAATGCAAAAACCAGTGGTTAATACTAGCATAGGTTGGGCACAAGAATTAATTGATGATGGAACTAATGGTTTTTTAGTGCATCCATCAAAAACAGACGATTATGCAAGCCAAATAATTAAGCTGTTAAATAATGAAAGCTTGTGTAACCAAATAGGTAAAGCTGCAAGAAAAAAAGTTGAATTACATTTTGATATTGAAAAAAATGCAGAAATAAATATTGACTATTTCAAAACCATTTTGAAATCATGATACTTTTAGTTCACAAAGATGATTTGGTTGTGGAAATAATTGATTTGAGAACCAATCAATCATTAGAAAGTACTTTCAAACCACCAGCACAAGCCTTGTTTAATTTAGCAAAGCATAATAAGGAGCGTATTTTGGTTTGGTGTCATCAATCGCAAAGAGATTACCTGAATATTGAAGCTTTTAAAACGTCATTTTATTTAAAGAACATGATGTTATCTTTTAGCAAAAACCAATATTTGCCAGAACAAATTGGCTATGTTGAAGACTCACCATTTTTGAAAATTAATAATAACGTAAAATATCCCACTTGGCTTATGAGTAGTGAGGTTGGTGCTATTCATGCATCTCAACTTATAAAGTTTGAAAGTGTAGTAAATATTAAAAATACGTTTAATTTTGTTTTAAATTCCATCGCGAAAATAGGCATGCCAAATGGGTTGTTTTGTTATTCTGAACCTAAACTTTTAACTGAATATATTTCAATTTCAGAAGAAAAAAAAGCATCAATTTCTGAACTGTTCAAATTTGTAAAATATCATTATAAAGGCATTTGGAGCTTTCTATTATGCTTTAATTTTCTTGTTCACGAAAAAAAGTTTCCTCTTTTAGCTTTTCTAAAAACCATTTTTATAAAACAGAAAAATAAAAAATTAGAATTTGATTTAAAGCCTATTAATGTTTCAACAATAGATGCAAAAAAAACTATTGATGTTATTATCCCCACATTAGGAAGAAAAAAGTATCTGTTAGATGTTTTACAAGATTTATCAAAACAAACATTGCTCCCTAAACAAGTTATTATTGTAGAACAAAACGAAGATAAACATAGTGAGTCTGAACTTGAATATATCTCGACTATAAGTTGGCCTTTTAAAATTGTACACAAATTCATTCATCAATGTGGTGCATGTAATGCCAGAAATATGGCTCTTAAATTAACAACAGCAGATTATATTTATTTGGCTGATGATGATAATAAATTTCATGACAATCTCCTAAAAGATATCATGCATAATATGCTATACTTTGGTTTTAAATCTATTGCAATGAGTTATTTGCAAAAAAATGAAGTTGAGAAACATAAAAACGTTGTACAATGGAGTGCTTTTGGTGGCGGAAGTAGCGTAATATCTTCAGAATATCTAAAAGATGTTGCCTTCAATATGGTATATGAGTTTGGGTATGGTGAGGATACAGATTTCGGAATGCAATTGAGAAATTTAGGTGCCGATGTTATCTATATGCCTTTCATTAAAATATTACATTTAAAGGCGCCAATTGGTGGATTTAGAACAAAATTTATTCACCCATGGGAAAAAGATAAATTACAGCCAAAACCTTCTCCAACGGTTATGCATTTTAGGATGAACCATACTACCAAACAGCAATTACAGGGCTATAAAACAACATTATTTTTGAAATTTTACAAAAGTCAAAACGTGAAAAATCCTTTTAAATATTACAGTATTTTTAAAAAACAATGGAAACAAAGTATACTTTGGGTCAACCAATTGTAAAATAATTGATAATGAGTTTTTCTTTAGTGATATGTACATATATGAGACCAGCAGCGTTACAAACGTTGTTAAACTCTGTTATGGAACAAATTTTATATCCTAACGAAATTATTATAGTTGATGGTTCCACAGATAAAAAAACTTCTCAACTTATAAAAAGCAGCGATTATAAAAACTTAAAATATGTTTTAGTAGAAGCTGAGAATCGCGGACTTACCAAGCAAAGAAATGTTGGTATTAAAATGCTGAATAACAACTCAAAAATTGTATGTTTTTTGGATGACGATATTGTTCTCATACCAAATTATTTTGAAAAACTGATTGAAACTTATAAAATAAAACCTGATGCTTTGGCGGTAGGCGGTTATATTGCAAATGAAGTAGCATGGAAAAAAGCTATGGGAGCAAAAAACGCAGGTCATTTTTATTTTGATGATTGGGAACGTAAAGAGCCTTCTCGATTTAAATTAAGACAAAAATTTGGTTTACAACCAGATACACCACCAGGTTTTCTACCTAGGTTTTCACATGGAAGGTCTATTGGGTTTTTGCCTCCTTCAGGAAAAATATATCAAGTAGAACAAATTATGGGAGGTGTTTCCAGCTATAAGAAAACAGTATTTGATAACATATCATTTTCAAACTATTTTGAAGGTTATGGACTTTATGAAGATGCAGATTTTAGCCTACGACTTGCAAAAATAGGTAAGTTATACGTAAATACGGCGGCACAATTATACCATTATCACAATGAAAGTGGAAGACCAAATAAATACAAATACGGTAAAATGGTAATCCGGAATGGCTGGTATATTTGGCGTGTTAAATATCCAAATCCTAAACTAAAAGCAAAATTAAAATGGCATGCTACGGCTTTATTATTAACATTTATTAGGTTTACAAATGTTTTTAATAGTAGCAAAAAAAAAGAAGCCTTAACTGAAACTTTAGGACGAATAATTGGCTGGTTTTCACTTGCTATCAATAAACCAAAACATTTTTAATGCAGACTTTAACCATATTAAACATACCAAATTTTTATTCATCTTACTATTTGTATGGGCTTAACAAGGCGTTCAATATAAAGTTTAAAATGGATAATACGTTTTTAAAATACAATAATAAACCCATTTTAATTTTTAAAATTAAAGGCAAAATGGGTGTTATTAATAATGATGATCCTGTGTTTTTCGATCAAAATTTATACGACCGTTCAGATGCTTATTTTGTAACTAATAAGTTACTTGATAACACTTCTTTTCAGCAAGAAAAAGTAAAGTCTTTATTTCCACATTACCCTATAAATATTGTGCCTTTGTATTTAAGACTTTTTAATTTTCATTTATTAAAACATTTAAAATTCAAAGCTTTTGCTAAAGAGATTTACACTTTAATAAGGAGGCCTTTATATAAAAACTATAACCTTAAAACAGAGAAGGATAATTATGTTTTCTTTTCATCAAGCATTTGGAAGGATGAAGTTGAAACTAACAGAATACGCTCAGAATTTATTAGGTACTGCAAAAGCGACAAACGATTAGTTTTTGAAGGCGGTTTTATACCACGCTCAGACGGAAACAATTTTAATTTTAATGAAGAATTAAATCAAACTAAATATCCACCAAAAGTCTTTTCTAAATTAAGTAAAGAATCAAAAATAGTTTTAAATAATGCAGCTGTATGGGGCGCTGTTAGTTGGCGACTTGCAGAATATTTAAACCAAAGTTTATTTGTTTTATCTTTTCCTTTTAAAATTGAACTGCCTGTTCCTTTAAATCATGAAGAAGAAATTTATGCTATTGAACATGTAAGCGATTATAAGAAAGTTTTTGATACCGTTTTAACCAACCCGGATTATCATAAAAGAATAGCCGAAAACGGCAAAAGTTATTTTTCAAAATATTGTACGCCTCAAGCTCAGGCAAAGTATATTGTTGATATTTTATTAAACTAAGTTTAGTAGTAATGTAATCCATGAAGTTTTTAATAATAACCCACGTTCAACATAAACTAACAGAAAATGGTCTATCCGCCTATAGCCCTTATGTTAAAGAAATGAATATATGGTTAAAACATGTGGATGAGGTTACAATTATAGCTCCAAAAAGTTTAGAATTAAAAAAAACTATTGATTCATATTATAAGCACGATTATATAAGTTTTAAAGAAATACCTTCAATTGAATTTACTAGTATAAAAAAGGTATTATCTTCCATTTTAAAAATCCCATTAATAATTAATGTTATTTTTAATGCTTGCAGAACAACCGATCATATACATTTACGATGTCCGGGTAATATTGGGTTATTAGGCTGTTTAATACAAGTTCTTTTTCCTAAGAAAAATAAAACAGCTAAATATGCTGGTAATTGGGATCCAAAAGCAAAACAGCCACTGAGTTATAATGTTCAAAAATGGTTACTTTCAAATACATTTTTAACAAAAAATATAACGACTCTGGTTTATGGGAATTGGAACAATCAAACTAAAAATATAAAATCGTTTTTTACGGCATCCTATAATAATAGCGAAAAGGAATTACTCAAAGTTCGTGATTACTCACAGATTTTAAAATTTGTTTTTATAGGTAGTTTAGTTGAAGGCAAACAGCCTTTATTTGCTATTAAGGTAGTTGAGTTATTAAATAAACAAGGAAGAAATGTAAGTTTAGATATCTATGGTGAAGGAACCTTAAAACCGATGCTAAAAAACTATATTTCAGATAATAAGTTAGAATCAAAGGTTACATTATTTGGGAATAGAAGACAAAATGTAATTAAGGAGGCCTTGAAATCAGCTCATTTTTCAATATTACCATCAAAATCTGAAGGCTGGCCTAAAGCTATTGCAGAAGCTATGTTTTTTGGAGTTATTCCTATAGCTACATCAATTTCATGTGTACCTTTTATGTTGGATTACGGAAAAAGGGGTATTTTGATCGAAACAGATTTAAACGTGGCTATAATAAATATTAATACATACTTAAATGATTCTGATAATTTAAAATTAATGTCTGCCAATGCTTTAAAATGGTCTCAAACTTATAATTTAGACGTTTTTGAAACTGAAATTATAAAATTATTAAAAAATTAAATGCGCGTATTACAATTAATAGATTCTTTAGATGCTGGAGGAGCAGAGCGTGTTGCAGTAAATATAGCAAATGCTTTATCAACAAAGGTTAAAGGTTCTTTTTTGTGTACAACCCGGAAAGAAGGCCTTTTAAAGGAAAGCCTCTTACAAGAAGTAGGTTATTTGTTTTTAAAAAAAACAAAAACTATTGATTTAGTTGCTGTAAAACAACTGTATAAATTTATAAAAGTGAACAAAATTAATATTATACATGCGCATTCTACATCATTTTTTTTAGCAACACTAATTAAGTTGTTAAACCCAAAAATTATAGTTGTTTGGCACGACCACTACGGAGATAGCGAGTTTCTTGACACTAGAAGGTATGTTGTATTAAAATGGTGCTCAAAATTTTTTAATCATATTTTTAGTGTAAATAAATCCTTGCAAGTTTGGGCTATACAAATGCTGGATTTTAAAAAAGTATGTTATTTGCCAAATTTTGCAACTATTAATAATAAATTGCCCATAACAAATTTGAAAGGAGCTAAAAAAAGACGTATAATTTGTTTGGCTAATTTAAGACCTCAAAAAGACCACATAACTTTACTTGATGCTTTTAAAGAGGTTTTAATGGAATATCCTGAATGGACATTACATTTGGTTGGGAAAGATTTTAACGATAATTATTCAAAAGCAGTGAGAGAAAAAATTAAAATGCTTAGTTTAAAAAAATCTGTTTATTGTTATGGTAGTCAACCAGATATTTACAATATTTTGCAGCAGTGTGAAATAGGTGTGCTCTCGTCAAAGTCTGAAGGGCTTCCAATTGCACTTTTAGAATATGGTTTGGCTAATTTAGCTGTAATTGCAACAAAGGTAGGTGAATGTGAAACTTTGATTATAGATAAAGTTAATGGATTATTAGTTAGTCCTTCGTCGCCCAAAGCATTGGCTAAAGCGTTAAGGGCTTATGTAAAAAATGAAGAAATGAGGCTTGTTTTTGCTAGTAATTATAATAGACATATTGAAGAAAATTTTTCGGAGCAATTACATGTTAAAACACTTCTTAACATATATAAAAGCTATTATAAATACACGTGAAAAACATTAATTACATAAAGATTATTTTTTTTCACATTCTTTTGGGTTTGGCGATTTATAGTTTCAAAACGTTATCAAAAGTCTATCTTTTAGGTGTATTTATTTACTTCACAAAACAAATTCTAAGTGCAAAACCTTCAAAAAGAGCGATTCAAATATTAATAGCTTGCAGTTATGTAGTGGGGGCAGAGGTTTTTATAAGAATGACGGGGGGGAATTTCCTGTATGAAACATCAAAATATTTAGTGATTTTATTTGTATTAATAGGCATTTTTACATTAAAATTTACCAAGCAACCTATCCCATATATAATCTACATATTTTTACTTATTCCAGGGATATTGGTCGCAGGTTTTAATATTACAGAGCACACAACCTTACGAACTGATATAGCCTTTAATCTAAGCGGTCCTATTTGTCTTGGTATTGTATCCATTTTTTTTTACAAGTTAAAAGTAAGTTACGAGAATATGCATAAAGTTTTGCTTTATATGTCATTACCACTTATTGCAGCAACAACATATCTGTTTCTTTATACTCCAGATATCAGAGAAACCATTACTGGTACAGGATCTAATTTTGCAGCTTCAGGTGGTTTTGGTCCTAACCAAGTATCTACGGTTTTAGGCTTAGGTATGTTCGTTTTTTCTGTGCGTTTTTTTATGTTATCACCATCTTTAATGCTTAAAATAATAAATGGCTGTTTATTAGTAGCTTTAAGTTTTAGAGGTATTGTTACTTTCAGTCGAGGTGGTATAATTACAGCGTTAGTTATGATTAGTGCTTTTATATATTTCTATTTTATAAAGGTCAACAAAAAAGCGAAATTTAGAATCACTAGGTTGGTCTTTGTTTTTTTAGGGATTGGACTTTTAATTTGGCTGTTCTCAATAGTTCAAACAAGAGGTTTAATTGAGAATAGGTATACCAATAAAGATGCATTAGGTCGAGAAAAAATAGACATCTCTACAGGAAGGAGTGCTTTGATTTCGTTTGAGTTGGAAGAGTTTTTCAAAAATCCAGTTTTGGGGGTTGGCGTGGGAAGAGTTAAGAATCTAAGACAACAAATTGAAGGTATTGAAGTAGCATCCCACAACGAGATGAGTCGCATTTTATCTGAACATGGATTATTCGGTTTAACCGCATTTTTAATTTTATTATCTACACCTTTGTTTTTTCGGCTAAAAAATAAATCTAATATCTTTTTTTATTCTTTTTATATTTTTTGGTTTTTAACTATAAATCATTCATCTATGCGAATAGCTGCTCCAGCATTTGTATACGGACTTTGTTTGTTGGATATTCAATATAAAACCAAGAAAACTAAAAATTTAATAAGCAAAAAGCACCACTCTCAAATTATTCATTGAAGACGTTAATTTACATAGGAAATCAATCTGGTGTTAGTAAACATGCTAACGTATCATCTATTGATGTTTTAGGACCATTACTTGTAAAAAGTGGTTTTAGAGTGTTTACAGCTTCTAGTAAACCAAATATCGTAATTAGGTTATTGGATATGCTATGGCACTGTCTTAAACATAGAAAAAAGGCTGATTATGTTATAATCGATACCTATAGCACATTAAATTTTTATTATGCTTATTTCGGGGCCCAGTGGTGTCGTATTCTAAATTTAAAATACATACCCATTCTCCATGGTGGCAATCTTCCTGAAAGATTAAAATCCTCTCCTAAATTAGCAAAAGCTATTTTCAATAATGCTTTTCTTAATGTAGCACCTTCACTATTCATTAAATCCAAGTTTGAAAACTTAAACTACAGTAACATTATTTGTATTCCAAACTCAATTGAACTTAAAGATTATCAGCTCAAAAAAAGGGATTTTAAGAGCATTAATCTGTTATGGGTACGTTCATTTTCAAAACTATATAATCCTTTACTAGCTATTAAGATATTAAAAGCTTTAAAAGATGAAAAATTAAAAGCTACACTCTGCATGGTTGGTCCAGATAGCGACGGAAGTTTACTAGAGGCAAAAAATTATGCAAATCAATTAGGGGTTGAGGTTAGTTTTACCGGAAAATTAACTAAGAAAGTATGGATTAAACGTTCAGAAGATTACAACATTTTCATAAATACCACTAATTTCGATAATATGCCAGTTAGCGTTATTGAAGCTATGGCTTTAGGTTTACCTGTGGTATCTACAAATGTTGGGGGACTTCCTTTTTTAATTGAAAACCATAAAAATGGAGTGTTGGTCGAACCTAATTCAGTTAATGGTTTTGTTGAGTCCATTTTGAATATTATAAGAACCCCAGATTTTGCAAAACAAATAACCGAAAATGCTAGAAATCGTGTAGAAAAACTAGATTGGGAAATTGTTAAAAAACAGTGGATTAAAGTATTAAAATAAATAACCCGAAATAAATTTTAACTTATTATATTTATAGACTCTCATTTATCCCTTAAAAATGTCAAATAGCAACATTCACTTTAATATTTCAGAGCGTAAAATACTCCTACGTATTTTGGATATTTTATCAATACTACTGGTATTGTACTTTATAAGTAACACGTTCGAATTTGATTACTTTACAATAACTAAAGAAAATTGGAGCTGGGTTTTTGTGCTTTTTCTATACATTACCATTTTTGGAACTGTTTTCGAATTGTATGATTTACAAAAGGCTAGTAAACTGGAAAGTATTTCATCAGGAATTATCTTTACGGGCTCTGTCACTGTCCTGTTTTATCTTTTAACTCCATTTTTCACCCCTGTTTTACCGGATAATAGGTTGCAGATTCTTTTCTTTTTTTTTGCTATTATTATAGCATTATTTTTTTGGCGAATTATATATATAACCATTATAGCGTCCCCAAGGTTTTACAAAAAAGTTTTAATTATTGGTGAAACTTCAAATATTGAAACTATAATTAATGCTTTTAAAAGTTCTGATCCTAATTATAAAATAGTTGGTTTTATAAATTGCGAAAAAAATAACCCGACCTCTATTAAGTTTAATGCTATTGCAGAATATAGCCCGAACCAAATTAGAGAAGTTATAAAGAAAGAAAATTTATCAGAAATAGTTGTTGCAAGTAATAACTCGGAAAATATTGCCTTAGAAGTTTATCATACCCTCATGAAATTATTGGAAGAGGGTTTTCCAATTAATGAATATACTCAGGTTTATGAAGATTTGACCAAGCGTGTACCCGTACAATTTATAGGTAAAGATTTTTATAAATATTTTCCATTTAGCAGAAGCAATCAAAATAAATTTTATTTGTTTTTTCATCGGTTTTTTGATATTACAATATCTTTAATCGGCGTTGTATTTGCAGTTTTGTTTATACCTTTTATTTTAATTGGAAATGCTATTGCTAATCGTGGATCACTTTTTTATGCTCAAGATAGAGTAGGTAAAAATGGAAAGGTTTTTAAAATAAAAAAGTTTCGAACCATGATAAAGAATGCAGAGCAGTCGGGAGCAGTTTGGGCAAAAAAGGGAGATAGTAGGATAACCGTTTTTGGAAAGTTTCTTAGGAATTCAAGATTAGATGAAATCCCTCAATTTTTAAATATTTTAAAAGGTGAAATGAGCTTAATAGGCCCTAGGCCAGAGCGTCCTTTTTTTGTTAAGGAACTATCTAGAATGCTACCTTTTTACGAAACACGCCACATTATTAAACCTGGGCTTACAGGTTGGGCACAGGTAAGGACGCGATATGCATCTTCAATCGACGATAGTTTACTAAAACTACAATATGATTTGTACTATATTAAACACAGGGGTTTTTTTCTAGACATGAATATTTTAATTAAAACAATGAGTACCATTATCTTTTTTAGAGGGCAATAGAGGAAGCTTATATAATCTGCTTAAGGTTTATTATAAAATTTTACTAAAAAAATATACCGAACAAATAAAGCTATAAGTAGTGGAATTAATCCTATTGCAAAACATTGAACGCCAATAGACCAATGCAGCGTTAAAAGGCAAAGTAAAATAATTAAAAACTTAATATATTTAACAAACCAAGGATTTGGTTGGTTTTTAATTACCTGATTAATAAACAGAATATTCAAAGCAAAAGCCCAAAGTAAATTATAGTTTTGATGTGTACCGGTATGATTAGTAGCAAACCATAGCAGCAGTATTAAAACACCAATTAATCCTGTTATTATAAAAAGAGTAACATCTATCCATTTAGTTCGGTGTTTATTCTTATAATCATTATAAGTCAGGTAAATTATAAGGAGACCAATTATTCCCATAACAAAAAGTGGACTTGTAAAAAACTGATTAGGTTGAGGTAATAATTTTTTAGAATATAAAATACGACTCTCTTTTACAAGTGGTTCATTTGTATTTCTAATTGTTGCTTGTTCAAAAAAACGATAAATGTTTTCAGGTAAAAACATATGGTCTTCTAGTATCGCTTTTCTATCAATAACAGAACCTAGGGCTAAATCAATACCGAAACTTCCCCAAGAGTTTCTATTTAAGTTATTTTGAATTAACGTTCTAAACGTAGCATCCTCAAAATCGTTAGGTGTATTAAATCTAATTGTATTATTTAAAGCTATTTGTGTTACATCTTTAATTTTAGTAGCACAATTATCATAAAAAAACTCGTATAAATACGCCCTGTTTTCTGGCTTGTAGTTAGTGACTAAATAATTATAGAGGTTTTGTTTTTCAGCTTGCGATAAATTTAAAACTTGTTCTTTTATACTTCTATTAAAATATTCATAAACGCTATAAAATCTATCAAAATCAGTTTTGCTAATCAGGTATTCAAGTTTTCCTTGCACAAATTTCAAGTAAAAATTCGGTGCTTCAAAATCATATTCGCCATAGCTATAAACGATATCAATATCATTATATGCATCATTAATACGAAAGCCACTATGCCCAAATGCATCGTTTAATGATGAGCCTGCGCCAACGGTTAGTATGCTAATTTCAGCTTGAGATGATAATTGATTCTGTTGCGAAAAACCGGTTTTAAAACATAAAAAAAGAAGTAGTAATAGTGTAATTATGTGCTTCATTATCTAAAAATACTAAAATCAAGCTTTAAGGAAAAGATGTTAGAATAAAGTGCCACACTTTGGTCACCAATATCCGTAAATGCATAATCAATTTGAATGCCATTATATTTAAAACCTAAACCAAAACTTGGTTGAAAACTTAATTGTTCAGAGTTATCAATTTGTAGTTCATTTTGAAAATTTCCCATTCCTGCTCTTAGATACACCATATCAACATAGCCAAACTCAAAACCCAAAGCAGGATTTATACTAGCGAAAGATGTTGAAATGATATCATTATTCTCTTCAAACCGAACATTTAGATTAACTGATGTTAAAAGCGTATAATCATAATTAAAATTTACCAATTTGGACATTCCAATTTGTAATTTCGGAATTGTAATTTCAGTACTTTCAGGTAATTCTTGATTTTGACCTTCAACAGCATCACTAATAGTTGCAAATTCATCTTCATTAATAGCCCAAGCATTAAAAGTAGTTGTTATATCTCTTGCCATAATACCAAACTTCCAATCGTTATCGGTTTCAAATTGAATTCCAACATCTAAACCAAAACCCCAAGAGGAAGCAAAATCGCCAATAATACGGCGTATAACTTTTGCATTAACACCATAATTAAGACCTTGAACAGGTAAGGCCCTAGCGTATGAAAATGTTAAACCATAATCTGCGGTAGAGAATAAGCTGATTCTATCGTAATTAATGTTGCCTTCAGCATCAATAAGTTGTGTTGTATTTAAAATATCATCAACCGCAAAACGGATTAAAGAAATCCCGATGGCGCTTTCGTTATCTAAAGGCATTCCAAAAGCGGCATAATCGAAATTTGCAATGTTTGCAAAATAACTAGAGTGCATTAAGGATAGTTGGTTGTCTTCAAGTTTTAATAGACCGGCAGGATTCCAATAGCCAGAATTTACATCTGCTGAATGTGATGTCACAGCACTACTCATACCCAATGCGGCAGCATCCACACCAATATTCATAAACTCATTAGAATATTTTCTAACGGTTTGGCTAAATAAAGAAGTAGATACAACACATAATAGCGTGGTTATGTAAAGTCTCAATCGCAATTTTTTTACAAAGATGCACATAATTTACATTCTTTAAAACTTCAAATTATAATAGATATTGCTTTAGACGGAATTTGTTTGCTATTTTTACAGAATAAAACAAATCCATATGAAAAAACAGATACCAAACGCACTTACGCTCTTAAATTTATTTTGTGGTTGTATAGCTGTTATTCTAGCTATTAATAACAATTTTGTTACCGCTGCATTGTTTGTTTTTTTAGGTGTGTTTTTCGATTTTTTTGATGGTTTTGCTGCTAGGAAATTCAATGTTCAAAGTGCTTTGGGGTTGCAATTGGATTCTTTGGCAGATATGGTAACTAGTGGATTAGTGCCTGGCATAATTATGTATAAATTGCTATGTTTAACTGTTGAAACGAGTAAAACATCAAATACTAGTTGGGTATCAAACTCCATAGGTATGGATTTTAATTTGCCTTTACTTCCTCTTATAGGCTTGTTTATAACACTGGCATCAGCTTTTAGATTAGCTACTTTTAATTTGGACGAAGATCAACAAACTTATTTTAAAGGGCTACCAACACCCGCAAATACTTTACTTGTTATTTCGTTACCACTTATTCTTGAATTTCAAAATAGTGATATTATAAATTCCATCATTCTTAATAAGTGGTTTTTAATAGCATTAACATGGCTTAGTTGTTACTTATTAAATTCTGGTATTAAGCTATTTGCATTAAAGTTTAAAAATTATAGTTTTAAAGATAATTTTACACGATATATCTTTATAATTTTGTGTATTGTATTGTTGGTTGTTTTGCAATTTGCTGCAATTCCAGTTATTATATTACTTTATATCATTATGTCCTTTTTAGATAATTTAACTTCAAAATAAGTTTTTGCTCATGTTAGAAAATATTTTCACACTATTAATGTTAGTGCTTTTACAGGCTGTTTTAGGATTCGATAATCTTTTATATATTTCATTAGAAAGTAAAAAAGCACCTATCGCAGATCAGAAAAGGGTTAGAAAAGTGGGAATTTTAATAGCTATAGGATTAAGAATTGTATTGCTCTTTGTTTTGGTTTCTATTATTGATTTTTTTCAAGAACCGTTTTCTTGGCTTACAGGTGGAATTGATGATGTTTTGGATTTCGCTTTTAACGGTCATAGTTTGATTGTTCTTGCCGGTGGCGGATTTATTATTTATACGGCTATTAAGGAAATTTGGCATATGATTCGTAATACCGATTTAACACATGATCTTGAAGGCGATTCAAACCGAATGAAATCTGCAAGTGCTGCTATTACAAGTATAGTGATTATGAATTTAGTATTTTCATTTGATTCTATTTTGGCAGCTATAGGTTTAACTAGTGCTATTGAAAGTTCAACTACAGCATTTATTATCATGGCGATTGCCATCGTTTTTAGCGGATTATTAATGTTATTTTTAGCAGATAGAATTTCAGTATTCCTAGCTAAAAATAGAATGTATGAGGTACTAGGGTTGTTTATACTATTTATTGTAGGTATTATGTTGGTTACCGAAGGTGGGCATTTAGCACACTTAAAGTTTTTTGGGAATGAGATTGTACCCATGAGTAAAACAACATTCTATTTTGTGATTGTAGTTTTGGTAATTGTAGATATTGTTCAAGGGCGTTATCAAAAGAAACTATTAAAAGAAGCAAATGATAAAATAGAATAATACGTTTTAAAATAAATTAATGCCAAATCCGTTTTGAGTATTATATAAAAGATCTTTTATACGCAAAGTTGTTCTTGTTGTCATTTTTATAAAAAGATTTATTATTAATTTAAAAAATATAACAATTATGGATAATATATTAAAAGCACTTTTATGTATTTTGTTGTTAAGTTTTTCATGCTCATCTTCTGATGATGGTATTAAAGATAAAGTAGAAGTAGAGCAAGAGGAACCAGAGGATGGTTCGGGTATTATCAGAAATATCACAGCTTCTCAACTAGTTGCAGATATGGGGTCTGGTTGGAATTTAGGAAATTCTTTCGATGTTACTAATAGCGACAAAACCTATTGGGGAAACCCACTACCAAGTACAAGGCTTATTGATGAGGTTTTTAAAAGAGGTTTTAAAACCTTAAGACTACCTGTTACATGGGGCTATAATATGGGAGATGCTCCAAATTTTGAAATAGAAGAATCCTATTTTTCAAGCATTACAAATATCATAGACCATGCTTTAGCCAAAGACATGTATGTTATAATTAACGTGCATCATGATGAAGATTGGATTGTGCCAACTTTAAGTCAAGCGACTACAACTAAAATTCAACTTAATAAAGTATGGACACAAATAGCAAACCAATATAAAAATTATAGCGATTATTTAATTTTTGAATTATTGAATGAACCAAGACATTTAGACACACCCGAAGAGTGGAGTGGCGGAACACCCGAGGGTCGAAATGTTTTGAATGATTATTATAAAACAATTTTAAATGCTATAAGAGTAACTGGAGGAAACAATGCCAAGCGAAAAGTTATGATTGCACCTTACGGAGCATCTGTTGCTCAGGTGGCTTGGGACGATTTTGTAATACCTAATAATGATCCAGATGTAATTATTTCAATACATGCTTATTCTCCATATAGGTTTGCCCTTGAGGGTACTGATCCAGATTGGGGCACAGATGAAGATAAAGCTAATACAGACGCTTTATTGAATAGTGTAGAAACTAATTTTATAGCTAAAGGTCGGCCGGTAATAATGGGTGAATGGGGCAGTGTAAATACTTTGGCAGATGCATCTGAACGACTAAAACATGCCACGTATTTTTCCAAAGGCTGTTTAAAAAAAGGGATTGTACCTATAGTATGGGATAATGGTCGGGAATTTGGGTTGATTGATAGAAGGACTTTTATTTGGACCTATCCCAATATAGCTGACGCTGCCGCTAATAATTAGTAAAAAAACTTTATGAAATTTAAAGATAGAGATTCTTTGTATTAAATTATTCTCTAACTTTCTTTTTGCGCAATTCAAAATTCTGACCCAAATATACCTTACGCACCATCTCATCATTAACTAATTCTTCAGGTTTTCCAGCTTTAAGAATACTACCTTCAAACATTAAATACGTTCTATCGGTAATAGCAAGCGTTTCTTGTACGTTGTGATCGGTAATAAGTATACCAATATTTTTTTTGGTAAGTTGTGCTACAATACGCTGTATATCTTCAACAGCAACGGGGTCTACACCAGCAAAAGGTTCATCCAAAAGAATAAAACTAGGGTCGGTAGCCAAAGCACGAGCAATTTCAGTTCTTCGACGCTCTCCACCAGACAATAAATCACCACGACTTTTTCGAATATGTCCAAGACCAAACTCTTCAATTAAAGACTCCATTTTTGCAAGTTGCTCTTTCTTACTTAATTTAGTAAGTTGGAGTACACTTAATATATTATCTTCAATACTTAATTTTCTAAATACCGAAGCTTCTTGAGCCAAATACCCAATTCCATTCTGCGCACGTTTGTACATCGGATATTTTGTAATTTCAGTGTTATCTAGAAAAATATGGCCACCATTAGGCTTTATCAAACCAACTATCATATAGAACGATGTTGTTTTACCAGCACCGTTAGGTCCTAAAAGTCCAACGATTTCTCCCTGGCTAACCTCAAGAGAAACATCTTTTACAACTTTTCGTCCACTGTAGGACTTCATTAAATTTTCGGCTCTTAAAATCATATTTTTATATACTAAACGCTAAAAATAGTAAAATCATGTGCACTATTATAACGTAATCTTTAATTCTTTATAAATGTTTAACCTGTTGCTTTTCCTTTTTTAATTGATTTCTTATCACAACTTTTGAGATATAAATACTTATCTGGTATAAAATAACAATGGGAATGGCTACAATAATTTGGCTAGTAACATCTGGAGGTGTAATTATAGCAGATAATATTAGAACAATTACAAGCGCATACTTTCTGTATTTTCTTAATATTTCTGGTGTTACTAATCCTATTTTTGTTAAAAAATAAATAATGATTGGCAATTCAAAAATCAAGCCCGATGCTAAGGCAGAAATTCTTACCAATTCAATGTAAGAACTGATGTCTATTTGATTATCCACTCTTGCAGAAATACTATAATTGGCCAAAAAATTAAGTGATAGCGGTGTTACAATATAATAACCAAAAAGAACACCTATAAAAAAGAGCATAGAAGAAATTAATATAAAACCACTAGAATGTTTACGCTCGTTACTATGTAATCCTGGGCTAATAAATTTCCAAAGTTGATAAATAATATAGGGGAAGGAAATAACAAAACCTCCTAAAATGGCAGTCCAAATATCTGCTGAAAATTGACCGGACATGGTTCGGTTTTGAAGTATCATGGGCATTTTTTCAGCACAAAACGTGGTGTCTATTCCAAAAAACTTTGCGGTTTGGCACAACAAATTATAGGTTGGGAAACCCATATCCAAAGGGGCAAAAATAATTTGGTCGAAAATAAATCGACTAAAAACAAAAGCGATTGTGGCTACGGTAATAATAGCAATTATAATTCTAATTAAATGCCAACGTAAATCTTCAAGATGATCTAAAAAAGACATCTCATTAATATTTTTTTTTGCCATTATATAATGCCTTCTTTTATCAAATCATGTAAATGTACAATCCCAGCATATTTACCATCATCTTCAACGAGTAACTGTGAAATATCATTAGCCTCCATAAGCTCTAGAGCATCTACAGCCATAGCTCCAGCTTTAATGCGTTTTGGGTTAGCTCCCATAATATCCTTTGCGGTTAAATTTGAAAAATCATCCACTTTACTCAGCATTCTACGTAAATCACCATCTGTAATAATACCTATTATTTTTTCATTTTCAACCACAGCGGTAACCCCTAACATTTTCTCGGTTATTTCAACAATTACATTTCTAATATTGGTTGTTGGCATTACTTTTGGTTTTTCATTCACAGAAGAGATATCTTGAACTCTCAAATATAACTTCTTACCCAAAGCGCCACCAGGATGATATTTAGCAAAATCGTTTTTAGAAAATCCGCGTAAATTTAATAAACAAATAGCAAGCGCATCACCCATTACAAGTTGTGCCGTAGTGCTTGTAGTTGGTGCTAAATTATTTGGGCACGCTTCCTTTTCAACATAAGTATTTAAAATAAAATCGGCACACTCCCCTAAAAAAGACTGCGTATTACCGGTAATAGCAATTAATTTGTTTTTTGCACTTTTTATTAATGGAACAAGTACTTTAATTTCGGGTGTATTTCCACTTTTTGAAATACAGATTACAACGTCATTTTTAAGAATAAGACCCAAATCACCATGAATAGCATCTGCAGCGTGCATAAAAATAGATGGTGTTCCGGTAGAGTTTAGGGTTGCCACAATTTTATTTGCAATAATGGCACTTTTACCAATACCTGTAATTATAACACGCCCCTTTGATTTATAAATAAGTTGTGTAGCATCTGCAAAATCATCTGTTATTAAGCTCGATAATCTTAAAATGGCCTGGCTTTCCATCTCAATGGTCTGCTTTGCTATATTAATAATAGAATTTTTGTCTTTCAAAATTTATTATTTTTTAAGTGATGTTTAAAGATTTTATTATCTTTAGTGATAATCAAATTGATTTTTTGTAATTTGAAAATTCGTTACAAAACTAACGAAAAAAAATATGAGGGTTCTCTAAATGCCTTATGAAATTAATCAATCAAAATTTCTGTGTATTAGGGATTTAATCAAACAATAATTTTAAATAATACATGTCAATATCAAAAAGTGACTTGCATGCTGCGCTAAAAAAATATTTTGGATTTAATAAATTCAAAGGACTTCAAGAAGGTGTTATAGAAAGTTTATTATCAAAACAACATACATTTGTTATTATGCCAACTGGTGGTGGTAAATCATTGTGCTATCAATTGCCAGCTTTAATGCAAGAAGGTACAGCCATTGTGGTATCTCCGTTAATTGCGTTAATGAAAAATCAAGTTGATGCTATTAGAGGGATTTCTAAAGATGATGGTATTGCCCACGTTTTAAACTCATCGTTAAATAAAACCGAGATAAAACAAGTTAAAGAAGATATTACAAACGGAATCACAAAATTGCTATACGTAGCTCCAGAATCTTTAACTAAAGAAGAAAATGTTGAATTTTTAAGAACGGTAAAAATATCGTTTTTAGCGATTGATGAAGCCCATTGTATAAGTGAATGGGGACATGATTTTAGACCAGAATACAGAAACTTACGCCATATTATTAAACGCATTGGCGATAATATTCCAATAATTGGTTTAACGGCAACTGCAACACCAAAAGTTCAAGAAGATATTATTAAAAATTTAGGAATAGGCAATGCAAAAACGTTTAAAGCATCCTTTAACCGCCCTAATTTATATTATGAAGTAAGGCCAAAAACTAAAAATGTAGATGTCGATATTATTCGATTCATTAAGCAAACCAACGGAAAATCTGGTATTGTGTATTGTTTAAGTAGAAAACGTGTAGAGGAATTGGCACAAGTATTACAGGTAAATGGCATAAATGCAGTACCTTATCATGCAGGTTTGGATGCTAAAACACGCTCCAGCCATCAAGATAAATTCCTTATGGAAGATGTTGATGTGGTGGTTGCAACCATTGCATTTGGTATGGGTATCGATAAACCCGACGTGCGGTTTGTAATCCATCATGATATTCCAAAAAGTATAGAGAGTTATTATCAAGAAACGGGTAGAGCAGGTCGAGATGGAGGTGAAGGTCATTGTTTAGCCTATTATGCCTATAAGGATATTGAGAAGTTAGAAAAATTCATGTCTGGAAAACCTGTAGCAGAACAGGAAATAGGGCAAGCACTCTTGCAAGAAGTTGTCGCTTTCGCGGAAACCTCTATTTCCCGAAGAAAATTTATTCTGCATTATTTCGGTGAAGCGTTTGATAATAAAACAGGCGAAGGTGGCGAAATGGATGATAATGTAAGGCATCCTAAAAAGAAGGTTGAAGCAAAAGATCAAGTAAAATTACTTTTGGAAATTATTAATAACACCAACGAAAAGTATAAATCTAAGGATTTAGTAAATGTTCTTATAGGTAAAGAAAATGCTTTAATAAACTCCCATAAAACAAACCAACAACCCTTCTTTGGTTCGGGAAAACATAAAGTTAATAAATATTGGATGGCTCTATTAAGGCAAGTTTTAGTAGCCGGTTTTTCAAGAAAGGATATTGAAACTTATGGCGTTATTAAACTAACTGATGCAGGTCGTAATTTTATCAATAAACCAAAGTCATTTCTAATGACGGAAGATCATATTTTTGAAGGCGAGCAAGAAGATGGATCTATTATAACCGCCGAAAAAGGAAGCGGCGCGGTAGCAGATACGGTTTTAATGAATATGCTTAAAAACTTACGTAAAAAGAATGCAAAAAAGCTTAATGTACCTCCATTTGTTATTTTTCAAGACCCGTCTTTGGAAGATATGGCGCTTAAATACCCAATAAATCTTACCGAACTTGCGAATGTACATGGTGTTGGCGATGGCAAAGCTAAAAAATACGGGAAAGATTTTGTGTCGCTTATTGAAAAATATGTTGAAGAAAATGATATTACACGACCAGACGATTTGGTAGTCAAATCTACAGGGACAAATTCTGCTAATAAACTATATATCATACAAAATGTAGATAGGAAATTACCCCTTGATGATATTTCCTCATCAAAAGGCATGACAATGGCCGATTTTATTAAAGAAATGGAAGTCATCGTATATTCCGGTACTAAATTAAATATCGATTATTGGCTTAATGATATTTTAGACGAAGATCAGCAAGAAGAAATACACGATTATTTCATGGAATCTGAAACCGATGACATTGATGCAGCTATGAATGAATTTGATGGTGATTATGATGATGAGGAACTCCGCTTATATCGTATTAAGTTTATAAGTGAAGTAGCAAATTAATCATCAGATTTTTTGGACGCTATCCTAAAAGTCTCGGGCTTTCCACTGCAATCCTTAATGTGTTTTATTATGATTTAATTTTTGATAGTGTTCGTTTAACGGTTTTGTATATGTCTCGTAGCGTGTAAAATACCTTTTGTTTTTCGGTTAAGCAAAATCTAGATTTTTAAATTTTACTATTTATCTTTTTTATTGGAATTTGTCAAATTTAAAATCTGGCGTCTTTGCAAATATACCATAACTCAGATCAGGCAACTGATTAGTTATGAGCTATACTTTTTTGAAGGTAGTGCTTTAGAAGCTTTTACTTAATTCTCTAAACATTTGTATTGTATCAATATGCAAAACTATCATAAAAAATTATATCATGTCATTGTAAATATTTTGTGGAATTTAATATGTGACACACAATTTATCATTTTGAAAAAGTATTAAGTTTTAGTTATGTATGTTTCATATATTTGCATTTTAAAAATAAAAATACAACCATGCAAGACGGATTATACGCAAAATTCAATACAGCAAAAGGAGAAATTCTTGTTGCCTTAGAATATAAAAAAACACCAGGAACAGTAGGTCATTTTGTGGCTTTAGCAGAAGGGAATCTTGAAAATAATGTAAAATCTCAAGGCACGCCGTATTACGACGGTTTAAAATTCCATAGAGTAATTCCGGATTTTATGATTCAAGGAGGATGCCCACAAGGCACTGGTTCTGGCAATCCGGGATATAAGTTTGATGATGAATTTCACCCAGATTTAAAACACGACCAACCGGGAATATTATCTATGGCTAATGCAGGTCCCGGAACTAACGGGAGTCAGTTTTTCATAACACACACAGAAACTGCTTGGTTAGATGGTAAGCACACTGTTTTTGGAAAAGTTGAAAAAGGTCAAGATGTAGTAGATGCTATTGCCCAAGGTGATATTATTGAATCTATAGAAATTTTGCGTGTTGGAACAGAAGCAGAAGCTTTTAATCCTATTGAAGCGTTTAGAACTTTTGAAGGTTCAAGAGCAAAAAGAGAAGCCGAACTTAAAGCTGCTGCAAGTGCAGAACTAGATAAATTAGCGACTGGTTTTGATAAAACCGAAAGCGGATTACGTTACCAAATTATTCAAAAAGGCGCTGGTGCAAAAGCAGAAAAGGGCCAAACGGTTTCTGTACACTATAAAGGTCAGCTATCAGATGGTACTGTGTTTGATTCATCATACAAACGTAATGAACCAATTGATTTTCCATTAGGTGTTGGTCAAGTTATTCCAGGTTGGGACGAAGGGATTAGCTTATTAAAAGTTGGAGATAAGGCGCGTTTGGTAATTCCTAGTTACTTAGGATACGGAAGTGCTGGTGCTGGCGGTGTTATCCCACCAGATGCTACGCTTGTTTTTGATGTAGAGCTAATAGCGGTAAAATAATTTTTCGAATACATAACATAAAAAAACACTCTATTTAGAGTGTTTTTTTGTATTAAAATTCACTTTATTTTTATTTATTCAGATATTATCCTACAGTTTTGTATATTTATAGTATGGTATGTGTAACTGATACAGAATTATATAAAACTGTTTTAAAAGAGTATAATTATACTTTTGGTAATGTATATATTTTTAAGGACTTTGTTATCTCGGAGTTTTTCCCTGAAATCGTTATAACTTGGGATGATCACGCTAAACTCATAGTTGATGATGTTTCAGCATTTTATAATACAGACGGCTCTAATGTAGTATATATTTCTAACCGGATACACTCATATTCTGTCATGGCATCAGATTGGTTAAAGTTCTTTAAAAACAATTACACTATAAAAGCATATTGCATCGTTTCTAAAAATGAGGTAGGTTTTTTAAACTCCATGATAGAGAAGTTGTTTTTTAAAAATAAAATTATACATTTTAAAAATTTATATGAAGCTGTAAACTTTGTAAAGAAAGGGTTAATAGAAATTGCTTAATAAAGGCCTATATTTGTGATATGACGGCGCAAGAATTACAACACCTTAGGTATCCCATTGGGGAATTTGATTGTCCTAAAACTATATCAAAACTCCATATTGAAAGCTGGATTTCTATTTTAGAGCATTTTCCAAACCGTTTAGAAAATTTAGTAAAAAATTTAACTGACGCTCAGTTGGATACTTTATATAGACCAAAAGGTTGGACGATTAGGCAGGTCATTCATCATATTTCAGATAGTCATCACCATAGCTATATACGCTTTAAATGGGCATTAACAGAAGAAAATCCAGTTATTAAGGCATATCATGAAAATCGTTGGGCAGAACTCATAGATTCTAAAATGGCGCCGATAGATATGTCTTTAAACCATATAAGAGCCATTCATTCAAAATTAGTGTATTTATTAAAACGGTTATCTGAAGATGATTTAGAAAAATTTTTTATTCATCCAGAAACCAATAGTCAGGTCAAACTTAATTTTAATATCGGCAATTATGCGTGGCATAGTAGCCACCATTATGCACATATTGAACGTGTAATGAAACGTAAAAACTGGCTTTAAATGATAAGACCATTAGATGTAAATGATGCACAACAACTTCTTGATATATACAACTATTATGTATTGAACACCTCAGTTACTTTTGATATTGAAGTGTTGACCATTGAAAATTTTAAAGACAAATTAAATACTATTAAATCGGATTATCCTTTTATTGTTTTCGAAGAAGACAATAAAATATTAGGGTATGCCTACGGAAGTAAGTTCAGACCAAAAACAGCATACAATTACGTTGTGGAATCTACCGTTTATGTGAAACATACTGCGCACGGAAAACAAATTGGCACAAAACTTTATGCAGAACTATTACAACAATTAAAAAACATCAATTTACATACAGTACTTGGAGTTTTAACCATCCCTAACGATGCAAGTATAAAATTGCATGAAAAATTTGGATTTGAGCAAGTCGCTAATTTAAGAGAAGTCGGTTTCAAATTTGGTGAATGGCAACATGTTGGCATTTGGCAATTAAAATTGTAGCAACCTTATTTGCCTGATAATAATACTGTTTTTTTGAAATTTTAAAACTTCAAAATGAGTAAGTTTTTTTAATGTTAGTACGCATCAATGCGAAGCTATTTTAAAATTTAGATTTTATCTGCTTAACTTATCCATTTAATACTACAACCTATACTAGGTTTTTGTGTTTCTGTGTTTTCTTTATTTTCAATTAAACAATCCAAAGCGTGACGCAAATCTTTGCCAGACAGGGGGATTCCATTGTCAGGTCTTGAATCGTCAAGCTGGCCTCTATAAGATAATTTTAATGATTTATTAAAAACATAAAAATCTGGCGTACATGCAGCATCATAAGCTTTGGCAACGTCTTGGGATTCATCATACAAATAAGGGAAAGGATAGGCTTCTTTTAGAGCTTGAATTTTCATGTTTTTAGGTGAGTCTTGTGGATATTTAGTAGCGTTATTACTAGAAATAGCAATAAAACCAATGCCTCTTTCCATGTAGGTATTAGCCAAATTAATCAACTCCGGATTAACATGAATTACAAAAGGGCAGTGGTTGCAAATAAACATAACAACAGTCCCTTTGTCTCCTTTTAATTTATGGAGGTTTGTGGTTTTATCAGTAACCGTATTCAGTAAAGAAAACTCTGGAGCTAACGTTCCAATAGGAAGCATATTTGAAGATGTTCTTGCCATAATCCTTTTTTCTCAAAGTTCGTGAATTAATACTAAAAAACTTTATAATAACAAAAAAAAACGTTTCTGTGCCCTCTATATACCACATAAAATATAACCTAAACATAGATTATACATGGGTTTTATATTTTATCTTAAATATATATGTCAAATTTCTATTAACCAATTTAAAATTCATTTGGTATAGTATATTTTAAAAAAATGAACGACACAATCACTTTTAATTTTTTTTTAAAGTGGATTTTCGAATAGGAAGCATTATTGAAGTCCATGACTTTCTTGAAGCTAAAATAAACTGCCCATAAATTAACTATTGATTTTGGAGATTTAGGGATTAAAAATCATCGGCACAAATTACGACACTGTATAAAAAAGAAGATTTGTTAAATAAGCAAATTGTAGCGGTAATTAATTTTTATAAAAAGCAAATTGCCAAATTTATGAGCGATTGCTTGGTTTTAGGGGCTGTTAATGGTAAAGATTTGATTCTTTTAAATACAGAAATAAAAGTTAAAAATGGAAGTACTGTATATTAAAATTATTATACAAAAAAACCGTAACGTTTAGTTACGGTTTTTGTATTATGTAGTTTAAGGATTAAATATCATCAAAATCAATATCCGTAAAACTTTCAGTATTTTTTGTTTTTATATCTGCTTCTGTAACTCTTGAGCCATCATCTTCAACGCTAGAACTTTCTTCATATTCTTTTTTGAAATCTTTTTGATGACGTTCGCTAATAACTTCATCACCCTTTTCAGAGATAATATAATCAGTCATTTCTGCTAGGATATCTTTAAATTCAGTAAAGTCTTCTTTGTAAATATATATTTTATGTTTTTTGTAATGAAATGACCCATCATCATTAGTGAATTTTTTACTCTCTGTAATTGTTAAGTAATAATCTTCAGCTTTAGTTGCCCTTACATCAAAAAAATAAGTTCTTCTACCGGCTCTTAATACTTTTGAAAAAATTTCCACTTGCTCCATCATAGCATTGTTATTCATGAATTGTATTATTTCAATATCAAAAATCTAAAAAAAAACGATAAAAACCAATAAATTTTGAATTTTCTTTTCCAAAAGTTAGAATTCTTTGCGTTTAATTGAAAAAAAAAGCTTCAAAAGTTGAAATTAAAAAGCCTTTTACTTGGAGGTTGTTTCGCTTAATTGTTTTAAGTACAAATGTTTATAATAGCCATCAACTTTAATTAGTGTCTCATGAGTACCTTTTTGAACAATTTCACCATCATCAAAAACAATAATTTTATCGGCGTTTTTAGCAGACGAGACTCTGTGACTTACAATAATGGACGTTTTTCCTTCCGATATCTTTTTAAGGTTCTTTAAAATTTTTTCTTCAGTTTCAGTATCTACAGCCGATAAACAATCGTCAAACAACAAAATTTTAGGCGCTTTAATAATAGCTCTGGCTATGGATATACGTTGTTTTTGTCCACCTGAAAGCGTAATGCCTCGTTCACCCAAAACGGTATCATACCCTTTACTAAAGCCCATAATATTTTTATGTACTTGAGCATGTTTTGCGGCAGCAATAACATCCTGTTCAGTAGCGTCTTGCTTACCAAATTTTATATTTGTTTTTATAGATTCTGAAAACAAAAAGGCATCTTGCGGTACATAGCCAATACTGTCTCTTAAATCGTTTAAGTTTAATTTATTAATTTCTGTATTATTGATTTTGATGGCACCTTTATCAATATCGTATAGCCTTCCTATTAAATCTAAAATAGTGGATTTACCAGAACCTGTTTTTCCTAAAATAGCAAGTGTTTCTCCTTTATTTATCTTAAAGCTAATATTTTTAAGGGCTTGAATATTTGTATCGTCATAAGTAAAACTTACATTTTCAAAAACGATATCTCCAGTAATTTCTTTATGATCGGTAATAGTGTTTTTAATTTCAGGTTCAATTTTCAAAAATTGATTTATTCGTTTTTGCGATGCTTCTGCTTGCTGGATGATAGAGGTTACCCAACCTACAGTAGCTACTGGCCATGTAAGCATATTTACGTAAATAATAAACTCAGCAATGGTTCCTATACTTTCAATTTCACCATTTATATATTGCATACCGCCAATATAAATAACAAGCAAGTTACTTGTGCCAATAAGTAATATCATAGTAGGGAAAAACCACGCTTGCACTTTGGCTAAACTAATTTGTTTTTCTTTGCTTTCTGAGGCCAAAGATTTAAAATTGGCTGATGTTTGTGGCTCTATTCCATAGGCTTTTATTACGGAAATACCACTAAATGACTCTTGTGTAAATGTGGATAGTTTCGATAAATATTCCTGAACAATGGTGCTTCGTTTATGTATTTCTTTACTAAGTTTATAAATAATAATTGATAAAATAGGAAGTGGAGCTACGGTGTATAGGGTAAGCTTTGGCGATGCATTAACCATATAAATAATAACAATAAAAAAAAGCGCTAGTGTATTTATGCTATACATGAGTGCGGGTCCAGCATACATGCGAACTCGAGATACATCTTCTGTGATCCGATTCATTAAATCGCCGGTTCTATTTTTTTTGTAAAAATTAAGTGAGAGTTTTTGGTACTGTGCGTAAATTTCATTCTTTAGATCATATTCGATATAACGTGATACATTTATTATGGTTTGCCTCATAAAGAAGGTTAGAAGTGCAGCTATAACGGCGGCTCCAATAATATAAAGAATAGCTTCTAGTAAGTCTGCTTTAAAATCCGCTTCGGTGATGGATTTATTAAAATAACTTTCAATGGCTACAAATATTTTTTTGACGTAGCGTGGTGTATAAAGCAAAAATAAACGCGCTATAATGGTAATTATAGAGCCGATTATAAGATGTAATCTGTATTTAAAAAAATATTTATTTAAGTGTTTTAATTCTTTCATTGACCTAATTAGAAATAGGATAACAAATATAACTTATTAATAGGTAATATGATGCTGCGAAAGGTTTGCTGTTTGTTAAATGATTTATAAATAAAATATACGACTCCTTACTGCGTATTGATAATTGCGAGCTATTATGCGTTAGGGATTGCAATGAAAAGCCCACAGCCCGATGTAAGAGGTGCGAGGACTTGAAATGTAAAGCCCGACCCTTTTCGGGTAACGCCCAAATAAAACCAATTATTATTGTTGCGTACTAAAATATAGTGTTATTTTTGCGGCTTAAAAAACTATAAAAAGTTCTTTGTAATGATGCTAAATAGAAGACATATACGTGTAAAAGTTATGCAGACTATGTATGCTTTTAAAGGGAGTGAAAGTGATGATTTTAGTAAAAATCAGAAATTTTTACTTTTTAGTATTGATAATATGTACAACTTGTATTTGTTATTAATGTCTTTATTAATCGAAGTTCAAAAAAGAGCTGAAAAGGATTTACAAAAAAAACAAAAAAAACATCTTGCAACAAAGGAGGATAAAGATCCTAACCGAAAGTTTGTTAACAACCAATTATTGAAACTTTTAAAAGAAAATCTACTTTTAAATGATCAATTTGATGCTCATAAAATTACAAACTGGAAATTGGATAGCGAGTATATAGATGTAATTTTTAAAGCTATTCTAGCTAGTGATTTGTACAAAGAGTATATGAAAACTAGAGTGTCTGGTTTTAAAGAAGACAAAGATTTTATTGTGGATGTTTTTAAGGATATTATAGCGCCCAACGATAAACTTTATGATTATATGGAAGATAAAAACCTAACTTGGTTAGATGATCTTCCTACGGTTAATACCACCATTTTAAAATTACTTAGGAAGGTTAAGGAAACGGCAGCCCAAAACTATTTTACTCCAAAACTTTACAAGGATACTGAAGACAAGCAGTTTGCTATAGATTTGTTTAAAAAAACACTTTTAAAAAGCTCGGTCATAAATAAGGAAATTGACCAAAAAACCAAGAACTGGGATTCTGATCGCATAGCAAACGTTGATTATGTATTGTTGCAAATGGCTATTTGTGAGTTAAACCATTTTCCTTCCATTCCAGTAAAAGTAACAATTAATGAGTATTTGGAAATATCCAAAGAATACTCGACTCCTAAAAGCAGTATTTTTATTAATGGTATTTTAGATAAGCTTGTTAAAGAGTACGAAGCTTCTGGAGAGTTAAAAAAGGTGGGTCGAGGACTTATGTAACAGCCCCTAAAACAGTAAAAATTTGTTAAGAGTATTACAATTTTTTTTAATCGGTTAAATAATTACTATTTTTGCACATATTTTAAAATTTTAAAAATTTTTTACCATGAAGAAAATAATATTAGGACTTAGCGCCATGTGCTTAATCGCATTTACATCTTGTAAAGAAGACGCTAGTAAAAAAATTGACGAAAGTAATATTACTGCTGCTGCTGAAAGAGATGCAGTTGCCTCAAAATTCCCTGTACTTGAATTCGACAAAAAAGAGCATGATTTTGGTGAAATCGAAGCTAAAACTGCGGTTGAAACTACTTTTAATTACACCAATAAGGGTGATGCTCCTTTAGTAATCACAAATATTAAAAGTTCTTGTGGTTGTACTGTGCCTGAAAACTGGAGTAGAGAGCCTCTATTACCGGGGGATTCTGGAGAGTTTTCAGTAAAGTTTAATGGAAGTGGTGCTAATAAAATTACTAAAACAATTACGGTTACTGCAAATACAGAAAAAGGTTCTGAGGTTGTAAAAATTACAGCATTTGTAAAACCAGATCCAAACAAAGCGGTACCAGCTAAAAGCTAAATAAATTTAATAATGGGAGAAGGAATAGGGCAGTTTTTGCCATTCATTTTAATGTTTGTAGTCGTATATTTTTTTATGATTGCACCACAAATGAAACGTGCTAAAAAAGAAAAGAAATTTGCAGCCGAATTAAAACGTGGCGACAAAGTGATTACCAAAAGTGGTTTGCACGGCAAAATTTCAGATTTAAATGATAAAGATAACAGTTGTATTATTGAAACCATGGCTGGAAAGTTAAAATTCGATCGATCTGCAATTTCTATGGAAATGAGTTCTAAATTAAACGTCCCAGCAGCTGTAGTTAAATAATTTGTATTTATTACATCTTAAAATATAAAAAAAGCTTCCGTTAGGAGGCTTTTTTTGTTGTGTTACTTTTAACATATGTAAATTAAAGAAATTTCAGGCTGTAAAACACACTTCATTTACAGTTTTCCGTTTGTTTAATGTAATCATGCAAACCTCTTCCATTTGCTGTATGCTATTTTTTTTAAGTAACATCGAAACTCATTTTTGTAGTAAAATGATGGTCTGCACTCAAGGTTCCTTAAATTTCTCCACCGATAAATTCCACTATATTATCCAGCCAATGCTTGTGTTCTTCTCCCACACATGCTCTAGCTCTTAAACACCTTAGCATAGGCACACCAGGTAGTTCCTTGCCATATACACTATGGCCATATAAATTATGTATCCACTCTAAATTTTTCCCGTCATGGCACACTTGCGTTCGCTTATTTACAACGTCATGGCTATTCATAACTCTAGTTTGTTTTGTTAAGTTATGTAAATAACCAAATTATTAATTCAGAAATATTGATGACGATTATGGTTTTTTTAACTAAAATTATTTGGGCGTTACCACAAGGGTCGAGCTTTCACTACTCGCTCCTCCTAAGGTCGGGAGCTCAAACATGTCGTTCAATCTCTAACGCACTTGTCAGCCAAGTTAAGTACAAGTACCTAAAACCTTGATTTTTTATCCAAGCCTTTACCTTAAGGGCAGTCAAAACCATTGCTATCTTTTTATCGTATGTTTTGTATGGGAAACGCTATTGCTGTTTTATGCTTTTCAATTGTAACTCTACAACAGTCCAATGCTCAAAAAATAGATAATTTGGTGTCTTTTAGAGATATAAAAAGCAACAATTACTTCAGGTTTAATTACGAAAACGATTATTTTGCAGCTACCGATGCCAATTATACTCAAGGCTATAATTTGGAATTAGTGGCTCCGTTTTTTAAAACCAACCCCTTAAACTATTTATTGCAAAAGCCTAACGACTCAGAAATCCGTTATGGTTTAGCTGTAGAGCATGTTGGGTATACGCCAAATAGATACGAACTTCCAGATATCCAGTCTGGCGACAGACCGTTCGCAGCTGCCATTATGCTAAATAGTTTTATAATCGCTACTAATCAAAAAAAAAGAAGCCGATTTATATCCTCATTCAGTTTAGGCGTAATTGGTCCGGCAGCTTTTGGTAAGGAAATGCAAGCCAGTATTCATAAAGCCACCGGAAATAAAATCCCTTTGGGTTGGAAACATCAAATTAAAAATGATATTGTAATAAATTATGAAATAGGCTATGAAAAACAACTTATAAACTATCAAGATTTTGTTTCGCTGCAAGCCCAACTAAATGCTAAAATAGGAACACTATTTACAAACGCTTCTATTGGAGTTAACACCACATTCGGAATTATAAATTCGCCATATTCATCAATCCGAAAACGAAATGGTCTTAAATTGTTTGCGTATGCCCAACCCATTTTAAATATTATTGTATATGATGCCACGCTTCAAGGTGGATTATTTAATAAAGAAAATCCATATACCATACAATTAAGTGATATTGAGCGATTCACGGGGCAGTTAAACTATGGTATTGTTTTAAAATTAAAAGCGCTGTATTTTGAATATTCACGTTCTGTGATTACAAAAGAATTTAATAGTGGAAGTTCTTATAAGTGGGGTGGTATTAAAATTGGATTTACACTTTAAATTTGTTAACCATGTATATTAATTCAAAGCCGATTTGTAAGTATCCAAACACCGCTCACGAGCAAATTTGTGATCAACCATAGGTTTTGGATACGTTAATTCCTGAAAATCAGGCACCCATTTTTTTATATAATTTAAATCCTTATCGAACTTTTTAATTTGAGTAGTTGGATTAAAAATTCTAAAATATGGTGCAGCATCAACACCGCTTCCAGCAACCCATTGCCAATTACCTATATTACTTGCCATTTCATAATCATGGAGTTTTTCAGCAAAATAGGCTTCGCCCCATTTCCAGTCAATAAGTAAGTGTTTGCATAAAAAACTACCCACAAGCATACGTATACGATTGTGCATAAAACCTGTTTGGTTAAGTTGCCGCATTCCTGCGTCGACCAAAGGGTAACCTGTTTTTCCTTCGCACCAGGTTTTAAACTCAGTTTCGTCGTTACGCCATTCAATTCTATCGTATTTCGATTTAAAGCTAGACGTTTTCGTATGTGGAAAGTGCCAAAGAATTTGCGTAAAAAACTCGCGCCAGATTAATTCCTGCCAAAAAATCTCATTTTTTTCAGCAATCGCTTTTTTTACTATTTTCCGAATACTTACTGTGCCAAAACGTAAATGAGGGCCAAGTCTTGAAGTGCTATCTTTACTAGGGAAATTACGAGTATCTTCATACTCTTGGATAAGCGATGGGGTAACATTGTAGGGCGTAATTTCTTGATTCGATTTTTTAAAACCAATTTCTGATAAGCTCAGGTTTGGTAACCTAGAATGTTCTACAAGGTTTTCCAAATATGAGTTGGTGTACAAAATCTCTAAATTATGAGTTTTAAAAGTTTCTTTCCAACGTTTCATATAAGGTGTATAAACTAAATATGGTTTTCCGTCACTTTTAGTAACCTCATTTTTTTCGAAAATAACTTGATCTTTAAATGTTTTGAAATTTATATCATGTTTAGATAGAAATGTACTAATCGCTTCATCACGTGTTTTAGCATAGGGTTCGTAATCATGATTTGTAAACACAGAGTTAATAGTGTAGTCGTTAACTAAATCTTTATAAATGTCAATTGGTTTTCCATGAAATAATGCAATACTACTATTATGTTCATTTTGAAGTGTAGTTCGCATCTTTTGAAGTGTTTCATATATAAACGAAACACGCGCATCATCTTCAGGAAGTTTTTCTAAAATTTCAGTATCGAAAATAAAAATAGGTAAAACAGGGTGATCTGATTTTAAAGCTTCATAAAAACCAACATTATCATCTAACCTTAAATCACGTCTAAACCAAAAAATGTTAACTTTTTTTTTCATCTAATATTTAATTTTTTCATTAGGGTGAAAAAGGAAATCTCATTAATGTATTTTCGTTAATCCTTCTTGTAAACCCCAAATAATTCTTCAAGCTTCTCTGTTCTGTAATTAAAAATTTCTTCCAATTTAGGCTTTACTAAAATAGGATGAACCAATTGCCCGAGCAAACCAAAAGGCACTTTGTAATCAATAATATCTTCCATCTCTACACCGCCATCAATATCTTTTATAAAATGTTTATGATGCCATAAAGCATAAGGTCCAAAACGCTGCTCATCAACAAAATATTGTTTATTTACGGTATGCGTGATTTCCGTTACCCATTTTGTTTTTATACCTAAAACCGGCGTAACTATATATTGAATAATTTGACCCGCATACATAGGCCTGTCTGCTCCCGATAATATATTAAAACTCATATAATCTGGAGTAATCGTTTTTAAATTTCTTGGGTCTGATAAAAAATCCCAGGCTTGATCGATGGTAATTGGTAGATTTTGTTTTTTGTGGAGTGTATAGATTTTCATTTATAGCGTTTTTTATTTACTTAAAAAGGAATCTCAATCAATTATATAATAAAATGTAGCCATTTAGCGATGTAGCGATACAAAGCCAAATTAAATAGGGGAGTATAAGTACTGTTTTAAAGCCCATTTCTTTTTTGTATGTAAAGGTTACCGTAGCAATAATAAGTGTTAGTAATAGAATGATTGTAAAACCAATACCAACAAGGTGCAGGTTAAAAAATATATAATTCCAAATAATATTTAAAAAAAATTGTATTGAAAATAATAGTATGAGTTGAGCTGTTGAATGAATTTTATATAAATATGCCATATAAAATGAAAAGGAAATCATGATAATAGTCCAAGCTACACCAAAAACCCAACCTGGAGGTGTCCAAGTTGCTTGGTTTAAATTTATATACCAGTCTGTTTGTGGTCCATTATCCATAAGTAACGTACCTATGTACAATGCACCGAAATTAATAACTAAAAATATTAGAATGTATTTAAACAACTTCATTTTTTAACTTATTAATTTGTTTTGCAATATTTTGAGCTTCAGCATACTTATTATCACTCGCAGATTTGTTTACAGTAGATAATGAATGCCATTCCTGCATCAATTTTTTAAATTTTTCTTGTAATTTCTCAATTTTAGATTTCTTTTTAAATAATCCAAACATAGATTTTTATTTTAAATGTTTTTTGATTTTTGAACTTAATGGATTTGTTGTTGGCGAATAATAATCAATTAAATGCCCATCCGGCGACACCAAATATTTTTGGAAATTCCACTTTACTGATGAATTTTTAAAACCATTATTAACACTTTGGGTTAACCATGTATATAGTAAATGCTGATTTTTTCCTTTAACATCAATCTTTTCTGTAATTATAAATGTAACACCATAATTAATTTCGCAAAATGATGAAATGTCTCTAGCATTACCTGGTTCTTGTGCTCCAAATTGATTGCATGGAACGCCTACAACTTTAAGGGTATCTTTATAATTTTCATGCAGTTCTTGCAACGCTTTGTATTGTGATGTAAATCCACATTTTGATGCTACATTGACAAAAAGAATATGTTTGCCTTTAAATTGACATAAATCTATTGCTTTCCCATTTATAGCTTTGATTTCTATATCATAAAATGAGTTGTTAACCATTTTTTTTTCAGTGCTTTTTCTCATTGTAAGTGTTGCAATGAAAGCTTTAAAAGGATTCATGTATTTAGATTTTAAAACTGACAATACCACAATCCATTTCAAAAATTTGCCCAGAAATTGAAGCAGTCTTTTCTGATAATAAAAATTCTGCCATGTCCGCAACTTCATCTGGAGATAGGAATTTTTTTAACGGGTGACGTTCGGTAATATTTTCTACCATCTTTTCATTTCTCAATAACTTTGAGGCGAGATCGGTATCTGTTACGGTTGGTGCTATAGCATTTATACGAAGTGTAGGCGCTAGTTCTGCACCTAAAGATTTTACCAAACCCTCAACACCAGATTTGGCTACAGCTATACTAGCATGATAAGGCATACCAAGTTTTGATGCTACAGTACTAAAAAGTACAATAGAGGGCTTGTTACCTTTTTTTAAGATAGGAAGATATTTTTGAATAACCTTTACTGCACCAAGTACATTAATTTCGAAATCGTTTTTAAAATCATCGATACTTAACCTGGAAATTGGTTTTAGGTTGATACTTCCAGGACAATAAACCAGACCGTCTGCTGATTCAATTTCGGGTAATTCGTCTTGTGTAACATTACAAGAATAGTGCGTTAGGTTTGTATGTGATGTTTCAGGAGCGCTTCTGCTTATATTTATAACAAAAGAATGCTTTAATAAATTTGTAATGATGGATTTTCCAATGCCCTTACTTCCGCCAACAATCAGTATTGTTTTCATAGATTTGAAGGGCATTTTTTTATCGCCTGCCCTTTAGCCTTTTTTCGATTTTTTGTTTAATGACAGTTAATCGTTTCATTAAGTCCATTATTTCTGGATTTTTTTCTTGCTTATAAACGTCATTTAAACTTAATATTAAACTTTTTACCTCTCTAGAAGATTCAATGCGCTCACTTGTTGTTTTAAAAGTGTGTCTGCGTTGTTCAAACTCTAAAGCTTTGTCAATAATTTCCATAATTTTTTTTAATCTTTAATCTAACTTGATTGATACAAATAGCATACCAATCTGGCAATATAATAAATAATGCTAGATTAACTATTCTTATACAGAATAATTAGGGAAATTTTAATATTTCAGATATTAAGTATCTGTATTTTATTGAGTTACTATTAAGGTCTACCTTTTAAACGTTTTTCAACTTTTCTTTTAATAACGGTTAAACGCTTCATGATATCCATAATTTCTTCATCTTTTTTTTCTTTATAAACTTCATTTAAATCCAAAATTAAAGCTTTTGCCTCTCTAGAAAGTTTAACACGGTCGCTTGTTGATAACGATCTCATTTTTGTTTGCTCAAATTTTAATGCTCTCTCAATTAAATCCATACTGTTAATTGTTTATAAAGTTCTGTAGTTCTAGTATTTTCTCCGATGTATTAAACGCACCTCCATAAAATGCTGTAATTGTTGAGGCTGTATCATCTTTAATTCCTCGGGAAGATACACACAAATGTTTAGCATCAATAATAACAGCAACATTTTCTGTTCTTAAAATTGATTTTAATTCATTAGCTATTTGATTTGTTAAGCGTTCTTGAACTTGCGGACGCTTAGAAAAATACTGAACAATTCTATTTAATTTTGATAATCCTATTACTTTTCCTGATGCTATGTAAGCTATATGTGCTTTGCCTATAATAGGGACAAAATGATGTTCGCAGTTAGAATAAAATGTGATGTTTTTTTCTAATAGCATCTGGTTATACTTATATTTATTATCAAATAAAGCTATTTTTGGTTTATTTTCAGGGTTTAAACCCGAAAATATTTCATCAATATACATTTTTGCGACACGTTTTGGTGTGCCTTGTAATGAATCATCCATTAGATCAAGACCCATGACCTCCATGATTTCTTTAAATAAGATAGCAATACGGTCTTTTTTTTCGGTATCAGATAATCTAAAAGCATCTTTTTTCATAGGGGTGTCAAGACCTGTAAAAATATGGTCGTCTCCAATTTCTTCAATTGAAAAGTCATTAAAAATATGACTTTCTTTCTCTTTACCTAAAGCATCAATTTTCATAAGTTCTTTTTTATGTGCTGTATTAATGATTAGTCATTAATCAAAGCACGTTATCGTTTTGAAATTTTATTACGCGTAATTTGTTTTTGTCTAGTACATTTAAAACGTCCTTTATCAAATACTCTTAATTTTTCATGTTTAGTTTGTCGTCCTTGAACACGTTTTCGCCATAATCTAAAACTACTTGGTTTCATTTCTTTACGCATTAATTTAATAACGTCTTGCTCTTTTAAACCAAATTGAAATTTAATTGAATCAAAAGTTGTTCTATCTTCCCACGCCATTTCTATAATGCGATCAATATCATGGATTGTTAAACTCATAAGTTCTGGAAATTATAACGTTCATCATATTTAATTTTCTCGTCTAACATCTTATTAAAAAACAATTTATTTTCCTTAAATGTAGTATTGTTTTTAAAATGAATAAATTTACCTTGTGCATGAATACTTGCGCCATTAGTTCTATACATAACCAATTGATAGTAAGGTATTGCCCAAGTAAAGTTTTTTAATCCCTTATTAATGAAGATTAGTATACCTTTTGATCGCATCTCTATGTTGGCATAATTAGCATCTGAAATTTGATTCATGTAAGGTTGTAAATTTGGGCTAACCTCAGTAATAATCATACGTTTAGAACCTATGCCTTTCATTTTTACAGATTCAAAAAATGAAAAAGGTACACCTACCAAATCGTTAAGGATTTGTTTGTGTTTTTTATTGTGATAAGTCGAATTTAGTATCATTTAAAATAACCTTATTTCAAATTTACAAAATGTTTAACGTTTATTTAAATAAATTAAACAAAATTTAATATAGTTTCATAGAAAAAACTAATAATTAAATTTAATCAATTGAAATTAAGATGATTATGATTTTAAAATCTTTTTTTGAGTGTGTGTTTTTTTAAAATTCTTTTACCCTCCTCAATAACTTCATTAGTATTCCGCATACGCCACAGAATATCCCCAGCTTTTTTACGAGTCGTATCTAAATCCACAATTGGAAAAGGGTAATCTTCCCCAAGTTTAAAATTATAAAATTGCTGTTCAAGGTTAGTCATTAAAAAGGGTTGATGGGTAAACGGAATATCCAACGGTTGTAATTCTGGAACCCATTTTTTTATGAAAGATGCATCAGGGTCATGTTCCAAACTATTTTTTATAGGATTGTATATTCTAAGCATATTGATGCCCGTTTCTCCTGCTTGCATTTGTAACTGTGGGAAATGAATGCCAGGCTCAAAATCTAAAAACATTTGTGATAAATGTGTTGTAGCTGCCTGCCAAGGTTGCCATAAATTATGGGTGAAGAAAGAAACTACCAATGCGCGCATTCTAAAATTTAAATAACCAGTTTCATTTAAACAACGCATACAAGCATCTACAAGTGGAAAGCCTGTTTGTCCATTTTTCCAGGCGGTTTGATATGTTTTGGAAATTCCTTTTTTTAATTTACTAAAACCTTTATTAATACTAGCTTCTTCCATGGTATGCTCCATTTCAAATTTTTGAATAAAATGGGCTTGCCAACGTAACCTGGACATGAAAGCATCCAATGCTTTTTTGTGATTCGATATGTTTTTTAAATGATAAGCTTGATGGTATACCTCACGTATTGATAGGTTCCCCCATGCTATGTATGGCGAAATTCTGCTGCAACTGCGCCGTGCTTGCTCTGGCTTTGAGATATGAAACATATAACTAGGGTAGCGTTCTTTAAAAAATGTTTTTAGATATCTAAGCCCCATAGTTCGCCCTCCTTTCTGAAACGGAGAGTTACTATTTGTTTTTAAATTAGGAAGTTTAAAATTGGCTTCCAAAATTTTAATATCGTCTATGGTTAAGAGTTGGTTTTCTTTCGGAGTGAAAGATAAAGGCTCAATTTCATAAAAGGCATTACACAATTCAGTCCATTCATTTCGATTTTTCAAACCTCTTTGAACACCGTTATTTATATTTTCATGCCAACTAATTAAGTTGTTTTTACAAAACCGTTTAAATGTTTTATCTCGATTAAAAGTGACCAGAATTCCTGTTTCCTGATGCGAATAAATATCCGTAATTTTATAACTGCTTAATAACTGGTTTACGGCTGCAATAATATCAGATTGTACTACTAATACTTTGGAATTATATTTTTTTAATTCTGCATTTAAATCAATAAGGGATTCTTTTATAAAATTCCAATGGCGCTCACTATAATGTGGGTCGCTCATTAGCATAGGTTCGAAACTATACAGCAATAAAATGCGCTTACCTGATTTTAAAGCATTAAAAATTGCTTCATTATCATGTAATCTTAAATCACGTTTTAACCACACTATATGTATATGGGGTTTAGTATTCATCTTGGTGCTCTATAATATGTTGTGCTTTTTCTTTTATATCTTGTAAATCTCTTTTATTCATTTTATCAAGTAAGCTATACATCATACCCATTCTAAAATTATTACCGAGAAATTTACGTTTCTCATCTAAAAAATTCCAATATAAACTATTGAACGGGCAAGCATCTTCTCCTAATTTTTTACTCTTATTATAATGGCAATCACTACAGTAATTACTCATTTTGTTAATATAAGAACCTGATGATACGTAAGGTTTTGTTGCTATTTTTCCGCCATCAGCAAATTGGCTCATACCTCTTGTATTTGTAAGCTGTACCCACTCAATAGCATCCACGTAAATGCCCAAATACCAAGCATCAACTTCATCAGGATTAGTTTGTGTTAAAAGTGCATAATTTCCGGTAACCATTAACCGTTGTATGTGGTGTGCGTAACCATTATCCAAAGAATTTGTTATGGCATGTTTTAAACAATTCATTTTCGTATTACCAGTCCAGAAAAAATCTGGTAATTTATTGTGATTGTCCAATTTGTTATTTTGTTTATAATCAGGCATAAGTGCCCAATACATACCTCGCATATATTCCCGCCAACCAATAATTTGACGAATAAATCCTTCTACCTGAGATATATTTATGCCTGCTCCATATTTGCGGTAATAATTCATCACGGTTATTACAATATCTTTCGGGGAAATGAGCTTTAAGTTCATGGCGAATGATAGTCGTGAGTGAAATAAATAAGTTTCGTTAGTATGCATAGCATCTTGATAATCTCCAAAATGAATTAAAAGTGATTCGCAAAAATATTTGAGTTGCTCTAAGGTTTGAATTCTGGTAATCGGGTAAGGGAATGTTTTAGTTTCAAACTTACCCATGGTTTTAATATTAGCTTTTTCAATATCTTTTACAACTTCCGAAACATCATTTTTAAATAATTTATAATTCGGAATCTCAACATCGCCTTTCCACTTATTTCTATTACTTTTATCGTAATTCCATTTACCGCCTTCCGGTTGATCCGCAACCATTAAAATACCGTGTTTTTTACGCATATCTCTATAGAAATTCTCCATAAGGTATTGTTTTTTACCTTTAAAAAAAATTGCTAAATCTTTGCGTTTAGTATAAAAATGCTCTGCTGAAACGGCTTCTGATGGTATCTTTAGTTCCTCGCAATACTTGAGGAGTTGTTCATCTAATCGATGTTCATCGGGAAACATATATTCAAACTTTTCAATGCCATATTGTTTTATTAAAATTGAAAGATTATCCGTAAGTTGTTGTGTATTTTTTTTATCATTGATTTTAAAATAATCAACCTTATGATTTTTTAATTTTAAATCTTCCGAGAATTGACGCATAGCAGCAAAAAAACCAATCACTTTCTGAATATGATGTTTTACATAATCGGTTTCTTGGCGCATTTCAAAAAAACAATAGACAATATTTTCATTAGTTTCTTTAAACCACGAGTGTTTTATATTGAGTTGATCGCCTAACAGGAGTCTAAGAGTTTTCATTTTAATTGTTTCGCTGATGATTTATTTTGTTATACTGATATAGAAGTGGTTTTTATAAAAAAATGATAGAGCGGTTTGTTTTTTAATTAAGCTTTGTGTTATAGCTAACTTTAAAAGAGCGTATTTTGTAACCATAAATTCTGGAATTTTCCATTCGGATCATAACGATCTGCTTGCAATTTCACATTGAACTTCCGGTCTCTGGGGTCGTTACCAATACCAGATACATATTGCCAATTGCCATAATTACTATGTACATCATAATCTATGAGTAGTGATTCGAAATAAGCTGCACCAATTCTCCAATCCAGCTTTAAGTTTTTTGAAAAGTAAGATGCTACATTTTGTCTACCGCGATTACTCATCCAACCTGTTTTATGTAATTCTATCATATTAGCATTTACAAAAGCGGATGCTGTTTCTCCATTTATCCATTTTTGGACTAAATCTACATTATCATTCCAATCGTATCTTTTTTTAAGTATGCCGCCAATTTTAAATAGATTATTTTCGTGTTTTAAGGAAATATATTTAAAATAATCGCGCCAAATTAATTCGAAAATTAACCAGTAGGTCGATTGATTTTTATAATATTCTTTCTCAAATTGTTTTACCTTAAAATATATTGTTCTTGCTGAAATACTTCCATTTGCCAACCATGGTGAGAATTTTGAACTAAAGTTTGTTCCTATTAATCCATTTCTGGTTTTCTTATAAAAACCTAGTTTTTTAGTTTCAAAGAAATAATGATTTAATCGTTCCAAAGCAGAGCTTTCACCACCGTTAAACGGAAACGCAGTATTTGGATGCGTATTAAAAGCTTCAAAACCTAAATCTTTTAGTGTTGGTATTTGGGTTGTATTCTTAATATTTTCAACAGCTTCTGAGGGTTTGCTTTTAAAAGATGCTCTAATGTTGCTTTGTTTTTCAACATGTTTTCTAAAGTTTGTAAAAACCCTAGGAATATCTGAAATAGTCATATTTATATCATCTGGATGATATAAAAATTGATTATGAAAAGTTTCAAATACTACGGAATTTGAGACTGATTTTTTTAAATTTTCAAAAACAGTCTTATCTTCAAAAGTCCATTCTTTTTGTGAATATATAGTTTGGATATGATGATTTAAAATTAATTGAGGCAAATTAACCTCTGGAATACCATTAAAAATAAATAATTCAATATTTAATTTTTTTAGATTCGCTTTTAAATCTTGAATGGTTTCAATAAGAAATTTTGTTCTGAATTTTTCAGTTTTTTTAAATCCATATCTATCTGATTCAAAATGCCTAGTATCAAAGCAGTAAGTGGCTATAACATGATTATGGTTTGTAATGGCATGGTGCAATACTGCATTGTCTTCAATCCTTAAATCATTTCTAAACCAAACTAATGCTATGTTATTTTGTTTCTTCTGCATTTTTCGCTACAATATTTAACATTTTCCCAATCTTTTTTCCATTTTTTTCTCCAATTGAATGATAATTTACAAATTGGACATGTTTTTTGAGGTAGGTTTTGTTTTTTCATATTTTTCGATATTACGAGTTAATATGTAAAATCAGTTTGGGTATTGTATGTTTAAACTTCTAATCCCTATCTTCAAGCTCATCAAACATCAACTAATTTATTAATCATTCCTTTAAAGATAAATCCATGAAATGGTAATACAGCATACCAGTATAGTCTTCCCCAAAGTCCACGAGGTCTAAAAGTAGCCGTTTGTTTTAGCATGTCATCTTCAATTTTAAATTCTAACCAAGCTTCGCCGGGAAGTCGCATTTCAGCATAGAGGAGTAATTTTTGTTGTTCTTTATCAGCAAAAATAACACGCCAAAAATCTAGGGCATCTCCAGCATCTAAATCTATGGAGTTTGTTCGTCCTCGTCGTAAACCTATGCCACCAAAAAGCTTATCTATATAACCTCTAATACGCCATAAAAATGTACCATAATACCAACCCGTTGTACCTCCAATTGCCCAAATTTTATTAATCGTTTTTTCTTTATTAAGTACAGGTCGTTCTTTATAATCCGTAAAACAACCAAACTTTGGGACGTTTACATATTTATGAAGCTGTTTACCTAATCTTCCGCTGCTTACCATAGAATCTTTCCAGCTGGATATAATACCATTTTGCTCTATTTTTTCAAAAGCTAAGGATACGGCCTCTTTATATGATAAGGGATTTACATTAAGCATTTCATTAACATCACTTTTTCTGCCAATAATTTGTACACCCATACTATCGACTAAAGATGTTGCTAATTTGTATGATGTGGATGTTACAAAATACAACCAATAAGAAGATAATTTTGGTGTCATAACTGGCACCGTTAGGATATAACGTTTCAATTCTCTGACCTCTGCAAATTGCAAGAGCATTTCTTTATATGTTAAAATTTCTGGACCAAAAACATCATAAGTTTTATTAAATAATGCTTCATGTCCTGCTGCTTTTGATAAAAAGGCAAGAACATCCCTTACGGCCAGTGGTTGGGTTTTTGTATTTAACCATTTTGGAGCAATCATAAAAGGAAGTTTTTCAACCAAATCCCTAATGATTTCAAAAGATGAGCTTCCAGAACCGACAATAATTCCTGCCCTAAAAATAGTTAGTGCATATACTTTGGAAGTGAGCTTTTCTTCTACTTTTTTTCTGGAATCCAAATGTTTAGATAGTTTCTCTTCATTTGATATGCCACTTAAATAAATAACTTGCTTAACCTTAGTAGTTTCTATATAAGCTTTAAAATTTATAGCACATTGTTCCTCAAGCGATTGAAAATTTTTAGAAGAATTAGACATGGAGTGGATTAAATAATACGCTATGTCAATATCTTTAGGGATATTATGAAGTGTTTCTGGTTTTAAAAAATCGCCTTCAATAACATCAATATCTTCATCTTCAATATAGCTTTTATCTGCTCTAAGTTTATCTCTAACAACACAAATAACAGTATGACCTTCATTTAGCAAAAAAGGAATAAGGCGTTTGCCTATATAGCCAGTACCACCTGTAACAAGAATATTCATAATTTACGTGGATTTTACTGATTAAACGAATGTTATAATTCGTTTTTAATTTATAGCCTTTTAGGCTCTATGCTTTTAGGTCTTTGGTATCCGTAACGTGAGTTTGTAATCGCTATAGCGTACCCATCCAAACCATTTATGGCAGCAACTCTTGCTTTTGTAAGGTCTACAAAGCCATCATTCCCGATAAGATTATTATTAATATAAAGTCCAACGACTTTACCAACAACTAGGATCGTATTATTTGCTTTTATATCATATTCCTCAACAAATTGCATAGCAAGTTGAACTGGCGAATTTTTTACAAATGGTGCTAAGAAATTGTTTTTATATTCTGAATTTAAACTTGTAACATCAAATTCCGAAATTGATTTATCATATTTTGCTGAGGTATGATGGGCGTCTTTAATAATGCTTTCATGAATGTGATTGATTGTAAAAAAGCCAGTAGTTTTTAAATTTTCATAAGTATTTCTTATAACCGTAGTTGGGCGCATAAAAAAGCCGAGCATAGCAGGGCTAGAACCAATATGAGTTACGGAACTAAATACAGCAACGTTTTCTATACCGTTTTTTGATCTTGTTCCAATTAAATTTGCAGATTTATATCCAGAACAACTATTCATCAAGTTAATTTTGTAAATATGCTCTAAATTTTGAATGTCAGCTTCGCTAAAATATGTCATTACAGGTTTAAATAATTATTAATTTTTATGTTTTGAGCTTTTAAATCGAACATTAAATTGTAGAGTCCGAAAAATGTTCTATTTATATATATAAAATGTTTAGAACCACGATTACCGTTCATCTTTTTTAAATCTGAATTTTTAGAATAGCGCTCTCCTAATTCTGCTATTTTTCCAAAGAAATTGGCATCAGAAAAATCAAAAGTATTTTGATGAAAAGGTTGTGTAAAAAGGCTAAGCATTTCATGAAACATATCTGTAAAAAAAACTAATTCCTGTTTAGAATCTTCTTCTCTTAAAATTTCAAGTTCATATAATTTATTAACGAAATAGTCTTTATTATTGATATTATCTGGTTTTGCTAATTCAAAATAGGGTGTATAAAAATACATAGGTATGGTTTTCATACAGCCAAAATCAAGTGCTATTAGTTTTGCTTCTTCGTTAACTAAAAAATTTCCAGGATGTGGGTCTGCATGTACTTTTTTTAAAGTATGAATTTGAAACATATAAAAATCCCATAACGCTTGGCCCAATTTATTTGATTTTTTTTGATCCGTATTATGACTTGTAAATTCCGAGAGATGCTCACCTTCCATATAGTCCATAGTAATAATACGTTCTGATGATAACGCTTGGTAATAATTAGGAAATAGAAGATTGGATATATGACTACAAAGAGTGGCTATTTCTTTGCTTTGTTTCATTTCCAGTATATAATTAGTCTCTTCAACTAATTTATTTTCTACTTCTTTAAAATATTTGTCGGAATCCTTTCCTTTAATATTAAACATACTCATAGCAATAGGTTTTACCATAGCTAGATCTGATGCAATACTTTCTGCAACTCCTGGATATTGAATTTTTACGGCAAGTTTTTTTCCATCTTTTTCTGCAATATGCACTTGGCCTATGCTTGCAGCATTTACTGAGGTTGCATTAAAAGTATCAAACAATTCATTAGGAAGTTTTCCAAAATATTTTTTAAACGTTTTTATAACCAAAGGCGGCGATAATGGTGGTACGGAAAATTGTGCTAATGAAAACTTCTCAACATATGCTTGTGGCAATATACTTTTTTCCATGCTCAGCATTTGTGCAACTTTAAGGGCGCTTCCTTTAAGTTGTTTTAATCCGTCGTATATATCAGAAGCGTTGTTTTTATTTAAACGTTCTTTGGCTTCTTTCTGGGTATTTACAATTTTATCGCCGTAATACTTTAAATAATTGACACCTACTTTTGCTCCTGTTGAAACCAATTTAGTAGCTCGTTGGATTTTAGATGTTGGGATGCTATCAATAGTTTTCATAGAGTATATTTTAGTTCATTTGAAATTTTTCCTTGAAAAGAAATTTACCAAGGTCTATAACGCTTTTAAGCGGGGCAATATCGAGCACATCAAAAGTTGTGTTCACGGATTTTTCAATAAAAATATCTGTTTTCTCAAAAGATGCAGAAGTATCGTCCAACCAAAATTTCATAGTCAACAAAAGTTGTAACCACGCAGATTCCTTCAGCGCTCGATCCTGAATTTTTTCAAGCTGATCTTGCTTGATATCCAGCATTTGAATTCCTAATTCACTTACATAATGTGTAAAATGTTGTTTAAGACCAGATAGAATTTTCAGCCCCTTAAACTCACCCTTATATTTATCCAGCACATGTTTTACATAGCTTCTATTAGCTGTTAGGTTTTCAAAAAAAGTATAGTAAAAACTTAACAGTTTGTTTCTAGCATCAAATATTTTATAGTCTTCGCTTTTATTTAGCGCATTTACCGAGTTAGTAAAGAAAGCCTCGAAAATGCCTTTTTCGATAGCTTCGAAAGAAGCAAAATATTCATAGAATTTAGCTTCGTCAAAATTATTCATTTTGGCAAAAGCAAATACGGTTTTAGGATCGTGGTCATGTTCTAAAACATAATCCATGTAAAATGTTATAATATCGTTTTTTGAAACTGTTTTTTTCTTTGCCATAATATTAATATTTACAGTAAAGATACAAAATGTTTAACAATTAAACTTAAAAGTTAAACAAAATAATATTATGGAAGTGAAATGGTTGAGTACGGTTTAGCAGCATTGCATATCCTTAACCAGTTTACAGCTAGAAACGCCCGCAATGGCACCTAGAATTGGTGCTGTGATATACAGCCACAAATATTGAAAGTTCCCTGTAAACAGGGCAGGAGCTATAGAACGAATTGGGTTCATGGAGGCTTTAGTCATGGGGCCGGCAAACATAGCTTCCAGCAGAATAACGCCACCAACCGCAATGGCTGCCATGGTTCCAATTTCCTTGCTACCTGTCGAAACATTAATAATTACAACCATTAGAAAGAAGGTCAATAAAAACTCCAAAATAGCAGCTTTATATGGCGGAAATCCCTCGGCAGGTGTGGTTTCTCCTAAAAACTGACTCTCCGGAAATAAAAACCACAGTAAAAAAGCGGCAAAAATAGCTCCGATAGTTTGTGCCAATATGTATGGAGGCACTTTGTTCCAAGCAAATTTTTTAGCAAAAGCAAAAGCAATGGTTACCGCAGGGTTAAAATGCGCCCCAGATGTTTCTCCAAAAGCGTAAATCATGGCCATAACTATAAGTCCCCAAGTGGCGGCAACACCAACGTGCGAAATGCTTCCACCAGTAATTTCATTAACCGTCATAGCGCCACACCCACAAAATATCATGGCAAATGTCCCTATGGTTTCAGATATGTATTGTTTCATCAATTTTTTATTCTATGTTATTAAACGCGCTACCATGATGCGATAGGCCCCATTTTTTAGCAAACCGCCCCGCGTTAGGGATTGAGCGGCCTGTTTGAGCTCCCGACCTTAGGAGGAGCGAGTAGTGAAACCCCGACCTACATCCTGAACTTCATTCAGGATGCAGGTAACGCCCAAATTATTATGATGTAAATATACAACCTCTTATTTTAAGCTTTTGTTAACAATAACCGAAATTAGATTGGTTAATTTTATAATGTTTTAAACTTAAATATTAATAACTACAATAATGAAAAAATTACTAGTATTATTCATGGCATGTGCCACCGTATTTTCAGTAAATGCACAAATAACAACACCACAACCTAGCCCTGCTGCAAAGTTGGAGCAAAAAGTTGGATTGACAGATGTAATTATAGAATACTCCAGACCAGGCGTAAAGGGAAGAACGGTTTTTGGTAACTTGGTACCTTACGGAAAGCTATGGCGAACGGGAGCAAATAAAAACACAATGATCACTTTTAGTACGGATGCTACGATTGATGGGCAAACGTTAAAAGCAGGATCTTATGCTATTTTTACCAAACCTGGGAAAGCATCTTGGGACGTTTATTTTTATACAGATACCAATAACTGGGGCACACCAGAAAATTGGGATGATGCTAAAGTTGCCGCAAAAACAACGGCCGTCGTATCTTCAGTGCCTTTCAATGTCGAGTCTTTTTCAATGGATATAAACCATTTAAGCAACAATGGCGGACATCTTGAGTTTATTTGGGAAAAAACCTATGTTGCCGTACCTTTTACGGTACCGACCGATGCTGCTGTTTCTGCAAGTATTGAAAACGTGATGAATGGTCCTGGAGCTGGCGATTACTACTCGGCTGCCGTCTACTACCTAGAAGCTGATAAGGATATGGATAAAGCTGCAGAATGGATTGATAAAGCGGTAGAGATGACCAAGGATAAACCACGATTTTGGTTCTTACGTCGTCAATCTTTAATTCACGCAAAAGCTGGTAATAAAAAAGGTGCTATTGCAGCTGCAAAAGCTTCTTTAATGCATGCGGAAAAAGCGGGAAATGCAGATTATGTTAAAATGAATAAAGATTCCTTAAAGGAATGGGGAGCGATGTAATATCGATCTCTTAAAATCATACTGAAAGCGCAATCATTTATGGTTGCGTTTTTTTGTTTTATTTTTTGGCGTTACCACAAGGGTCAGGCTATCCGTTCCAAGTCCTCGCTTCTGCGCTAAGGCGCCAAAGCTGTGGGCTTTCCACTACTATCCTTAACGCGACAATCTGCCAAGGTCACTGAATGAACTTTAGTCCGTGTCTTCCAAAAAGAAAATAGCTTCTAAAGGTTTTTTAAAGAGTTTAGCTATTTTAAGTGAGAGGACTGTTGAAGGTACATATTTATTCTTTTCCATAGCATTTATGGTTTGTCTACTTACACCTATTTTTAAGGCTAAATCTGCCTGTGTCATATCATGGATAGCGCGTTGTACTTTTATGCTATTCTTCATGACTTCTAGATTTTAGTTTTAAGAAGTTAAAGCGAATTATAAAGAATAATAATGGTGTGAACATATTAAATATTAATATATGAAAATATGACATTCCATAAATAAATATAGTAAAGAAAATAAGAATAATATAGTTTATAATTAGAGCCCAAACCAATGATTCTGTTCGCAATTTATAAATATATTCGTCTTCCACTTTTTCTTTTGAAAAACCTATAATTAATCCGCCTATTACAATTATGATAATTGCCAATTCATCAAATATGCTGTTTTCTATAATTTTAAAAAAATTCACTTTACCAAAAAGCGGATCAGAATAAATGGCTAATACTTTCAATGAAAAAAATTCAGACTCGTATTGATTTAACAATAAAAAAAAACCAACACAAATACCAATAATTGATAAAACCCATCCAAAGATTTTGTACTTGTGAGGTAATAAATAATTTGAACCCATAACTATTTGTATTAATAGTTTAACAAAACAAAAGTAAAACAAACTTTACATTTAGACAAATAAAAATGACTTTAAGTAATAAAAGCTAATTTTTTTTAGTGTTTAATAATGAAGATTGATGAGACTTCTAACCTTATCCAGAGTCTTAATAAGTTTTTTGCTAAACTGAAAAGTCATCACATTGCTTTCAGTTTTACCTTGTCTTAAAAGTGTATTAAAATGCATAATTTCGTAACTATACCCAATGGTTTTGTAGTTAAAATCTATTGTGTCTTCTTTACCCTCATTGGAAATTAAAGTAATTGTTGAAGGTTCGTAAAATCTTGAATCTATTCTTATAATGCCTTTTTCACAATAAAAACTAGCTTCGGTAGGTGTATCTGCTTTTAATGTACTTTTAAGTATTGCTTTGGCGTTACCGTAATCAAAATTTATGGTGCAAGATGCATCAACTCCATTTTCAAAATAAGTCGCTTTGGCTTCAAAATGTTTTGGAGTTCCTAAGGTTGATAATGCTGTAAAAATTGGATAGATGCCAATATCCAACAAACTCCCACCACCCAATGTTTTATTAAATAATCTTGACGAATTATCAAATGCTCTGAAAAATCCAAAATCGGCTTCTAGTTTTAAAATATTGCCAAACTTTTTTTCTTCTAAAATGTTTAAAACGTATTTATAATGTGGTAAAAAATAGGTCCATAATGCTTCCATTAAAAGCACATTTTTTTCTTTGGCTTTTGCAATCATTTCGGCAACTTCATCGCTATTCATGGCGAATGGTTTTTCGCATAAAACAGCAATACCATGTTCTAAACAGAGTAAAGTGTTTTCCTTGTGCAAAGCGTGCGGCGTGGCAATGTAAACTGCATCAATATTTGGGTCTTGCGCTAACGCTTTATAACTATCATATGCTTTTGTAGCCTTGTATTTTAAACCAAACGCATTGGCTTTATCTTGATTTCGAGAGGCTACAGCGTAAAGATGTGCACCTTCTACGGTAAGTAAATCGGTCGCAAATTGATTGGCAATATTTCCTAAGCCTATAATGCCCCAGTTTATTGTATTAAGTTTTGATTGTTTTATCATGACCTGTAATAAGTTGAAGTAAGCATGCCATAGCGATAACAATAGCACAGCCCACAAAGTTTAACCATAAAAATGGGAGGTTGATGTACTCGTATTCATTTAATAAAAACAAGGCAATTACAAGAACTTGCGTAATTAAAGCCCCTATAAAAACAGCTTGGCCTTTTACAAATTTAAAGAAGAATGCCAGTAAAAAAATACCCAAAACATTGCCATAAAATATTGAGCCAATGATATTGACCAGTTGGATTAAATTTTCTGCAAGATTAGCAACGCAAGCCACACCAATGGCAATAATGCCCCAAAGAAGTGTAAACCATTGTGAGGCTTTTACCATTTGTTCTTCGGTTTTCTCACTCGTGTTCCGTTTATATAAATCTATAGTAGTGGTAGAACCTAAAGCGTTTAATTCACTAGCGGTACTCGACATAGCCGCACTTAAGATAACGGCCAGCAGTAAACCAATTAAACCTCTTGGTAAATTGTTTAAAATAAAATGGATAAACACATAATCCTTATCATTGCTTTCTACTTTTATATTCTTGCTTTCAGATGCTTTATCTATCAAATCCCGTGCTTCCTGACGAATATCATCACTTGCAGCATTTGCTGCCGCAATGTATTTTGAAGTATCAGGACTTTCAGCTTGTGCAAAAGCATCTATAATAAGTTGCTTATCCCTAAAAATCTGTTTCTGTTCTTTTTGTAATGTTTTGTATGCTTCAGCGTATTCCGAATTTAAAACCACTTCGGTTGCCGTAGGATTAAAATTTACAGGAGCTTCATTAAATTGATAGAACACAAAAACCATAATACCCACCAAAAGAATAAAGAACTGCATGGGTATTTTTAAAAGTCCGTTAAAAATTAAACCAAGTTGCATTTCCTTAACGGATTTTCCTGATAAGTAACGCTGTACCTGACTTTGGTCCGTGCCAAAATAGGAGAGCATTAAAAACGTACCACCAATAATACCACTCCAAAATGTGTATCTATTATTCAAGTTGAATGAAAAATCAAGGACTTCCATTTTACCACTCGCACCCGCAATATTCAGTGCTTTACTGAATGTAATATCTTGGGGTAATTTATTAATAATTAAAAAGAACGCCACCAGCATTCCAATAAATATCACGACCATTTGGTGTTTTTGGGTCACGTTAACAGCGCTTGTGCCTCCAGAAACGGTGTAAATAATGACTAAAATTCCAATGACGATATTTAGCGTTAGTAAATCCCAACCTAAAACTACCGATAAAATAATAGCAGGTGCGAAAATTGTAATTCCTGCTGCTAAACCACGTTGAATTAAAAACAGAATAGCGGCAAGTGTTCGGGTTTTTAAATCGAATCTATTTTCTAAAAACTCATAGGCGGTATATACTTTTAGTCGGTGGTAAAGCGGAATGAAAACCAAACAAATTACAACCATGGCAATAGGTAGCCCAAAGTAGAATTGTACAAAGCCCATACCGTCATTAAAAGCTTGTCCAGGAGTAGATAAAAAGGTAATAGCACTAGCTTGTGTTGCCATGACCGATAAACCAATGGTCCACCATTTGGAAGTGTTACCACCTCTTAAATAATCTTTTACGTTTTTGCTACCTCGTGTTTGCCAAGTACCATAACTCACGATAGCTATGAGGGTTACGCAGAGTACCGACCAGTCTATCCAACTTAATGTTTGCATCTTTAAAACGATTTGGTTATCATGTAAAAAGCTATAAAATAAAGCGCATTAGCTATTAAAACGATAGAATATAACTTGAGCCATTTTTGTTTTGGTAGTTGTTCTTGTTCCATGATTAATCGTTTAGTTTATTTTCAGTTTTCAAGTCGTCTTTACCAATGGAAAGCATATTTGCGAATAGACGATATGCACCTGAAACTCCTGCGGGAAATTCTCTAAAAAAACTCAATCCCGTATAGATGTAATGCCCTTTGCCATGTTTGGCAATAAGTAAGCTACCATCTTTTGCGGTTTCTCCTTTATCATTCATAGATAAGATTGGGGTAAACTCCTTTCCCCATTCACTTGGGAAATATAAACCGCGTTCTTGTGTCCAACCTTTAAAATCATTTTGTGTAATTTTATTTGGGAAATTTAAGACGTCATGGTCTGGATTTAGAAAACGTACTTCGGCAGTTTCATCTGTAACTCTATCGCGAGAGAGTTTTAAATCATATGGCGCAATATGGTCGACTTTAATTCTGTGGCTTGTGTTGTATTGTACAATCAAATTTCCACCATTGGCAACAAAATCAAATAATTGTTGTTGTTTGAAATTTAAATCTTCAACGGTGTTATAAGCGCGTATTCCAACAACTACAGCATCAAATCTACTTAATGTTTCAGCATTGATGTCTTCTGGTTTAATGGTGCGCACGTTGTAACCAATTTGTTCTAAACTTTCAGGAACAACATCTCCAGCACCTTGAATATAGCCAATGTTTTGTCCACGTTTCTTAATATCTAAGCGCACAATTTTGCTTTCGCTTGGGAGTAAAATGGTCTGAAACGGAATGTGTTCGTAATCGATTCCAATCAAGTCTTTGGAGTAACTTTTATCGCCTACATGAACAATCGGTCCAATAAAACCTTCGCTTTGTTCTTTGGGAGGAATAACCGTGAATACCAAGGTTTGTTCTTCCCCTTTATGAGCAATAGATACTTTTTGTTTTTTAGGAAGCACACTCCAATTATTAGGATGACAAACTTCCACATTGCCTTCCAAATTATTACGACCAGCTTTTACAATAACCGTGATATCGCGTTGTTGGTTATTATCTAAAATAATGACTTTCTCTGTGATTTTTGCAGAGGCTTCGGGGATAATCTCAAACGGACGATAGAGTTCCCCTTTATCTGGTTTTGCAAACCGCTGAATGATTGGTTTTGTAAATATTATTGGTGTATTATCAATTAACACGTTAAAATCAATATTAAAGGTTCTAGGGGTTTCTGGTTCTCCTATAAGCTTAGCGTCATCTACTTTATACATGCCCATAGTTCCTTTTTCATTTAGCCAATATGGTGTGGTGGGTTGTGCATTAGTTGGAACTTTTAAGTTTTCTTTAAAGTCGTATTTTATATTATTTTCAAGCGTGATGTTTTTTAAAATACTTAACCCATCTGCGTTATTCAAACGTTTCAATTTTATAGGTAGGTGGCTTCTGTTAATAACTTCTATATTAAGATTGATAATTTCGTTTTGTGTCGCCCAATTGGTTTCTGCCGAAGCTTCTAAATACAGTCCTGCGCACATTTCAATAATTGCTTTTAATTCTTTAGTTTTTTGGGTTTTCCAATGTTGGTTTTCTACATTTTGTAATAACGTATAGGCTTCTATTAATTGCGATACATGTGTTGATGGATTTTGAAAGTTGAAGTTGCTTTCAATAGTATTTAAAATTGCGCCAATGGCCTTACCGCCCTTAATACGATTCCAAGAGGTATCGATACCTGAAAAAATAGTGCTGTTATCAGTAAGCGGTTCGCCTTTTAAAAATTCAATATATTCCTGTTGTGTCCCTCTTGTAGATACGCGCCCAAAACCTTGACATAAATGCTGGCTGCTGGCTAAGGCTGCCAATTCATTATTTGACATACCTTTTAGTGGATAATAGGTACCAATATCAAAAACGAGCATATTGCTTTTGTCCACTTTATCAAAGGCTTCCCTACTGCCATAGCGCCACCAACTCGTGTTGTAAAATAGCCGCTTAGGTTTCCAAGCACCAATGTCTTCTACGACTTCGGGATATGCAGATTTATCATTTGCCAAGTCAAACGCTTCCATGCTCAGTAAAGCCGAGGCTGTGTGATGCCCGTGAGTCTGACCTGCCCGTCTGTGGTCAAATCGGTTTATAATGATATCAGGTTTAAATTGTCTGATAGCTAAAACCACATCGCTCAATACTTGGTCTTTATCCCAAATATCCAAAGTTTCATTTGGGTGTTTGCTGTAGCCAAAATCGTTTGCTCTGGTAAATAATTGCTCGCCACCATCCACGCGTCTTGCAGCCAATAATTCCTGCGTTCTAATAACGCCCAACAATTCTCTTATTTCTGGACCAATTAGGTTTTGACCACCATCGCCACGTGTTAATGATAAATATGCCGTTCTTGCTTTTAAATGATTGGACATGTATGCAATCAGTCGTGTGTTCTCATCATCGGGGTGTGCTGCGACATATAATACCGAACCTAAAAAATTCAGTTTTTGGATAGACTCATAAATTTCTGATGCTGATGGTGTTTTGGGTTTTTGTGCTTGTATAATCCATACAGCAAAGACTGCTATTAACAGACAAAGTAGATGTTTTTTCATGGTCTTTTTAGCTAAAAATCAAAGATAAAAAAGAAACCAGCGCTATGGCTGGTTTTAGTTTTTATTTAACGGTTGTTATATTGAAACGTATGGTTCAAATATTTAAAAACATCTTTATAAATTTCTCTTTTAAAAATAGAATTGTTACCCTTCATAATTAAATCTGTTTAAAAATAATTTTTTCTGTTTTTGGGTTTGTTTTTTCAGGTTCTGCAGGGATCAATGGTTCGGATCGCTGATTGAAAAAGAGTTCTTGAATAGCATCCATACGTTTCATCATGCTTTTGATTTGATCGTTTTGATTCATAAATCCATCATGGAAGAAGTCTTTTGAGTTGAACCTTTCGCCTATGGAATCCCTTCCGAAAAAAGCGTCATAAAATGAATCATTAAAGAACGAATGGTCGTTAAAATGCTTTTGGAATTGTATTTTTAGATTATTGCTCAAACTATCGCTTGATGAATAACTGTATGAGTAAATAGAATCGTATTTAATCAGGTTTCCATATTCATCATATTCTTTGTTAACTTGAATATTCTCATCTGGTTTGAGAGTTTCAGATTCTTTTTTTTGTTTGTCTTGACCTGAACAATTGAAAAATAAAAGACAAAACAAAGGCATTAATTTTAGTGCTTTCATGTTGATATATTTTTGAATTAGACAGTATTATATTGGACAAAAAACATACCAAATGGATTTTTAGCATTCGGTAGGTTTTGGAAATGTCAAATTGACAGTGAGTGAATTTTGATGGTTTTAAAAAAATGCTACTGCTAAGTTTTATTATTAGGTAATGATATTTTAATAGAATTTTGAGGGTACTAGCCGCAACTTGACGGTTGAATAATTTGTTTTTGAATTTATAAATCTATATTTTTATTAAAGCTGCCGTTTAAATACGTTAAGCCATATACCCGAGGTAACAGATGCGTTCTATTGCCTCTTTTTTTTGACTTTTTTTTAAAATTTTTTAAACCTGAAACTAAAAGGAAATATTTAGCAATATCAAGTTAATGGTTTGTGCATTTTAAATGTCTTATAAATTTGGACATAGCGTTTTGCTTTGCGTTAGGGATTGCAGTGGAAAGCCCACAGCGACCTTTTGGGAGCGCGGACTTGTAACGGAAAGCCCGACCTACATCCTGAATTCAATTCAGGATGTAGGTAACGCCCAAATTTTAATAAACCTTTTTTTGGCAAGTACATAAATAACTAATTTATTACAACCATTTTTTCTTCCTAAAATAATACAGCATGCCAAGAAAAAGTACAATCATAACAGCCCAAAGGATGAAGTACGAATATTTATATTGCAGTTCGGGAATGTACTCGAAATTCATGCCGTAGATACCTGCAATAAAGGTTAGCGGGATGAAAATGGATGCCATTATGGTTAAGACTTTCATGACTTCGTTCATCTTGTTACTGATGGTGGTCATGTACATGTCCATTAAACTCCATATCATTTCGCGGTAAATATCGATGTTTTCTGAAACTTGGATGAGGTGGTCGTAGATATCTCTATAATACGTAATAGTTCGTTTTTGAATAAGTGGACTTTCGTTTTTTTCTATACGATTTATAACTTCTCGCAATGGAAATATAGCACGACGTACTCTTAGAATTTCACGTTTTAAGTTTTGTATTTTTTGACTAATATCATCATCTACCTCGCCGGCAAAAATGGCGGTTTCAAAATCCTCTATTTTATCGCCTAAAACTTCAATAAGACTAAAATAATGGTCGACAATAGCATCAATTAGCACATAGAGCAAATAATCTGCTTTCATGTTTCGCACTCGACCTTTGGCTTGCCTTATGCGGTCTCTTACTTCATTAAAAACATCGCCTTCGGATTCTTGAAATGAGAGTACGTAGTTTTTGCCTAAGACGAAACTAACTTGTTCTGAAACGATATGATTTCTATTATCGTAGTATAACATTTTTAATGCTATGAATATATAATCTTCGTATTCATCAATTTTTGGGCGTTGTGCAATGTTAACAATATCCTCTAAAACTAATGGGTGTAAATTATAATGCGCACCTAGTGCTTCAATTTGGGTTACATGATTTAAGCCATTAAGATTTATCCAGGTTACGGAATCAGTGTCTTTATATTCAAAACTTTCTTCAACGGTTTGCAGTTCTTTTTCGGTACAAAAATCTTTAGTATAATCAAAAGTTTCAATAAAGAGCTTCTCTTTTGAGCGGTCTCCTGTATAAATAACACTTCCAGGAACTTGCCCTAGTTTTTTCTTTGAACGGTTTACTCTTTTTCTTGGCATTGTTAAAAATTATAATTTAAATATAGAAATTATTTAAACAGTAGCGCTACCATCATCTTCCACAATAAAGGCTATGGCGTCTTTTTCTATAAGTGTAACCGCTTTTTGCAGCATAAGGTTATTTGGATAGGTTACCAGCCCGCCATCCTCAAGTCTTAAATGAAGCTGAAAAGCACGAATGTCTTCTATTATGGCTGTTATTGGAAAGTCTTTATCATGGATTGCTATTTTATCGCCAACCTTATATGGAAAATTAAAAAACATAATGATTCCAGAGGTAATATTGCTGAGTATGGACCAGATTGCGAATAACCCAATACCAATAACCGCAAATACCGATGAAAAAATAAGTGCTAAATCCTTAAATTCGGTACCAAATATGAAAGCTTCAATGATAAAGGCGAAAATTAAAATAGTACCTGTTATGTAACGCCTTATTAAACGGATTCTAGCATCATTTATATCATTTTTCCTAGCAATTTTTGTTACTGTAAAATGCGTAGCATATCGCAGTATAAATAATGAAACTAGAACTATGGCACTTATTATTAATTGCTCCTTGGTTGTAAAGCCATCATTAATACCTATTTGGTTAGTATAAAACGTATTCAGATACATCATAATTAAATTTTTTGCAGAACAGTCAAATTTAATGCAAATCTAATCTAATTCTAAGGTTTGTCTAAGTATTTGATCGTTATTGCTATTCTTTTGCCAATATGGTGATTTTACAGTTTTAAGTTTCGTTGCCTTAGTGACTAACGTTTGCGCATTTGTACCAAAACCACTGTTAAAGGTTTCTTCCCAACTTAAGATATCGTGTGGAAAATTTGGATTAAAGACTATGGAGAGTGTTCTATGTAACTCAGAATATTTTATAGTATAGATGTTTTCCGTTAAGGTTGCTGAGGCTTCGTAAGCTTTTATCGGCTTATGTTTAAGCCTTGTATATTCAAAACTTGGTATTATGTTTAAATTGCCTATTGGTAATGATTTTGGATTGATGCGTAGTTTTGTCCAAAGTTCGTTTTCCAAAATGGCTTTATCCAGCTTAAATTTTTCATCTGCTTCGCTTTCAAAATATGAATGTGATATCATTTCGAATTGCGACCTATTATTAAGTTGAGCGTACACATGCCCGCACCATTCTTGTATGGAACTAGATACTTTTAATGCGTGTTGATTATTTGAAACCGGGAAAAAGGTGCTTTGCATAATAGCATATGGGTAAATACCTGTGTTAAAATTTTTAGTGGCATTTAATTTTAATACGGGAATGTTATTGGCATCTTTATTATCTGCTTTAACTTGAATATCTGGTAAAAAATCTTCAGTAACGTAAATTAAAACGGCTTTGCCCTGACGTATTTCGCCATAACGTGCTTGTTCTAATTTATAGGATGAAATTTCGGCTTCTCCGGCATACCAGTATGTTTTAAATTCTGGGGAGAGTTTGAAGTTTTCTATAGGTTTTACTTCCCGAAATTGAATGGCCAAATTTTTGGAGTTTGGCTCATTCTTACAATTTGTAAATAACAATAAGCCTGTTAGGATTGAAAACAGTATTTCAAATTTAAAATTCTTTTTTAGCATGGCATGTTTTGATTTAAAAATACAAACTTAAGCGTTGTCCGCAATGGCATTTAACGTTTTGTAAACAAGATGTGTCGGTAAGCCCATAACGTTAAAATAGGACCCCTCAATATGTGTGACACCAATTTGACCAATCCACTCTTGTATCCCGTAAGCACCAGCTTTATCAAAAGGTTTGCAGGTGTTTATGTAGTATAGTATTTCTTCATCTGTCAACGCTTTAAATGTGACTTTAGTTATATTATAAAGTGTTTTTTCAAAGATTGTTGTAGTAAAGCAAACTGAGGTTATAACCTCATGGGTTTGGTTACTTAATGATTTTAACATATAAAAGGCTTCATCTGCATTACGAGGTTTGCCTAGGGCCTTATTATTATGCCAAACTATTGTATCGCTTGTTATTAAAATTTCGGTATGTTTTAATCCCTCTTTAAACGGCAGTGCTTTTAATTGTGCAAGATAATTACTGATTTCAAAATGCGTTAACCGATTTGGATATTCTTCTTTTACGGGTTTAAGCCGAATATCAAAATCAAGTCCTAGGTTTTTAAAAAATGCTTGTCTTCTAGGGGAGCCTGAGGCTAGAATAATTTTAAAGTTTTTTAGTTTCTCTTTTAGCATTTTTTATATTTATAGTTTTAAATCTAAGTAAGTTGTAATTTTCCGTTTTAGCCGTATTACAACTCATACAATGGTATTTTTAAACCCAAAATTTTTGCAAAACCTCAGTAAATCTTAATATTATACTTGCCATATCTACGATTTAAATTTATTAACTTAAAATATACAAATAAAGCAATAAGGAAAACATTCCAGTAAGCATCACAAATTTATACATAATACTTATATGACGCATATCCTTTTTTGTTGAAGCGCTAAAGGTTTTAAGGGTTATATAAAGGAGTGGTCCAATGATAAATATTAGAAAATACCCAACAGCCACTGGTTGTTTGTATAAATGGTAAGTAACATAAAAACTGAGTCCTGCCAGTGGTATAAAATTAAGAACTGCCAATACATTTTTAGCGCGCTCCCTACCAATAGCAATGGGTAAAGTGTTCATACCGACTTTAAAATCACCATCAATATCCTCAATGTCTTTGGCAATTTCTCGCAATAGATTTAATGCGCCTGCAAAAATAGCATAATCAAAAATAACTTTAAAGAATATGATTTGCGTGTTTTGGTTTGAAGTTGTCATTACAGGAATGAGTTCAAAAACACCAACAATAATTAAACTTAACGCTACGAGTAACGAGATAACCATATTACCAATTAAAGGTGTGCGTTTTAAATAAGAGGTATAGAGGTAAAGCAATAAAGAAATGATAACAAATAATGAAAAGAAAGGTGCTTTACCAACACGATGCGATACGAAGAAACCAATGCCAACGCCGATAACATTAAGGGTGATAAATACGTTGAAAGCATTTTTTTCTGAAATGGCTTTGCCTATAATAACTTTATCAGGTTTATTGATTATATCGGTTTCAATATCATAAATATCGTTAATAATGTTTCCTGCACCCGCAATACAAATGGTTGCTAAAATTAATAGCGTTATACCGAATCCATCCAACGCCATTTTTGCTCCAAAAGGCACCAAAAGTCCATATTTAATCAGTAACTGCGTTATGGCAATCATCAACAAATTTTTCCATCGAATAAGATTAAGGTAGTTGATAGGTGTCTTTTTTGGTTAATAGTTGCTAACTTTTGGTTCTATATTCATAGTTATTAATTGCTAGTTATTAGCTCCTGTCTCCTAGTTATTAGTTAATAGTAATTTGCTTGTAAATATTGTAGTTATTAATTTGATTATTAGTGTTTTAACCATTAACCCAAACTAATCATACTTAGCTCCAAAATGACCACGCCATTTCCCTTGCACTTTTAAGACTTGTTCAATAACATCGCGCACAGCACCATGGCCGCCTTTTCTATGGGATATATATTTTGAAATGCCCTTAATTTCAGGTACAGCATCTTGCGGACAGCACGGCAAACCAATAATTTCCATAACCGGATAATCGGGAATATCATCGCCCATATATAAAACGTTTTCAGATTTTATATGCCTTTTTTTAAAATAATCATCAAGCTGTTCAATTTTATTATGAGCGCCCAAATAAATATCAGTAATGCCTAAACCAGATAATCGGACGCGAACACCTTCATTACTTCCCCCGGAAATAATACAAACGTTAAACCCTTTATCAACAGCTGTTTTTAAGGCATAGCCATCCTTAATATTCATCGTTCTTAATAAGTCTCCAGTAGTCGTAATTGTTACAGAGCCATCGGTTAACACACCATCCACATCAAAAATAAACGTTGTAATATGTTTTAAGTATTCTTTATAACTTTTTTCTTCCATGCGTATGTTTAATAGAGTCCGTCAGCAATTCATAAATCGCTTTATGATGGTTATTGTCCAGTTGGTTTATTTGTTTTTTAATCGTCTTTTTATCATTACGTTTTGCGGGTCCGGTTTGTGCCTTAAAAGGCGACATATCTTGAACTTTCTTTGCGGTTTCTACAATTAAGGGTTTTAATAAATCAAATTCAGCACCCTCACTTTCCGTAATTTCATGCCCAATTCTATATAGCTGATTTGTAAAATTATTTACAAAAACCGCCGCCAAGTGCAACACCCGCCGTTGGTCGCTATTAATCCTTTTTATTGGGCTGCCTAAACTCGCAGAAAGCCTTTTTAAAACTGGGTAGCAATCTTTATTAACCGTTTCATAGCAGATGGGTACATCGGCAAAATCCATTTCAATGTCTTTACTAAAACTTTGCAATGGGTAAAACACACCACGCTTTAGCTTCATATCCAAATCGTAAACACTCGCACTGCCAGAGGTATGCACCACTAATCTATCCTCAAACGGGAGTTGACTTGATAATTCAGAAATGACATCATCACTAACCGCAATAATGTAAACATCCGCCTCTTTTAAAGCATTCAAATCGTTGGTTACGTCCACCATATTTTGGTACGGCTGTATAGCCAATAAGCTCCTATTGTACCATTGAACCACAGAAACTTTGTCCGTTTTTTCAAACCCTTTAAATAAATGTGTGCCAACATTGCCAGCACCTAAAATCACTACTGAAATCATGGTGCTAAAATACTAATGAATAATTAAAAAGTGCTACAGAATTATTAATATTTGGGCATATCCCAAAAGGGTCAGGCTATCCGTTATACGTCCTCGCAACACCTACATCGGGCTGTGGGCTTTTAACTACTATCTCTTGCGCATTGGTTTGCCAAGGAAAATTAAAGTCTCTAATCTAAGTATCAGTTTATAAAAGTTGGTCAAAATTATTTCAATTTTATAATTTACACTTCACAGAATAAATCTTTACGTATTTGTGTCTTTGCTATAGGTTTTTTATTTTCTGCTTACCACTCTTTCAATCTCTGTCTAAGAATTTTAAAGTTTTTAATATTTAAGACCAAAATAACCTAATTTTGTAAGCATGAAACAAGACATTAAAACCAGAGAGGACGTCTATTTATTAGTATCATCATTTTATAAAAAAGTGAGAGCAGATAACGTACTTGGTCCTTTTTTTAACACTATAATAAAAGATTGGGACGCTCATATATACCGCCTAACAAGTTTTTGGTAAACCAGTTTGTTTATGACACGTAAATTAGAGCATAAATACCAAGGTGACCCTCTAGAGGTACACGTTAAAGTCGATAAAGACAATAATAACGCTATTACAGAACTCCACTTTGGTTTATGGTTAAACCTTTGGTTCGCATCTATCGAAGAACTTTTTAAAGGTGACAATGCCGAAAACGCAAAACGACGCGCCCGAAAAATGGGTACATTTTTGTATCTAAAAATTTTTGAAGAGCGGAGTAAGTAATTCTTAGTTTCATTAAATAGGCTCAAAATAAACAGTTCTACAATACCAATCACAATAGTCGATTCATTCAGCTATGTGACTTAGCATATTTGTGCCATTAAAATAGTATAGCGAGCAGTCCATTAGAGTGATACACATCTCTGTATTTTTATGAGAATTTCAGCGCAGTAATTTCGTTCTTTGATCACCCATCTTCCATCTTCAAATTTCTATCATTTTTACAACACTTTAACACTTACAAATAAACATTAATCCTTAAATTTGCAAAACCTTTAAAAAGGTTTCTTCTTATGCAAAAAAAGCTCGCTAATATTTTCTTTTCAACCAGACTTACTGCGGTATTATTTATTCTTTTTGCAGTAGCTATGGCCACGGGCACTATTTTAGATTCCGGACAGGAAACATCGCCTACACCATATACCAGAAATTTAATATACAATGCTTGGTGGTTTGAGGCTATCATGGTGTTTTTCGTGATTAATTTTTCGGGAAATATATTTAGATTCAGGTTGTATAAAAAAGAAAAGTGGGCAACATTTATTTTGCATTTGTCGTTTATTTTTATTCTTATTGGCGCCTTTATTACACGGTATGCGAGTTTTGAAGGTATGATGGCTATACGCGAAGGCGCTACCGAAAACTCATTTCTTTCACAAAAAACATATATCACAACTTTAATTGATGGCGACTATAAAATTAACGGTGTTTCGCAACGTTTGCCGTTAGAACATGAAGTTGATTTTTCGGGACGTTTGGAAAATGAGTTTAAGATAGATACAAAATACGACCAACAACCAATAACCATTGCATTGGAAAAATTTATAGTTGGTGCTGAAGAGGATATTGTTCCCGATGATAATGGTGAGAACTATTTAAAAATTGTTGAGGCAGGAGGCAATGGTGCTCATAATCACTTCTTGAAAATTGGCGAGCAGGCCAGTATTCACAATGTCATTTTTACATTGAATAATCCAGCTAAAGGTGCAATAAATATTAATTATAAAAACGGTGCTTTAACCATAGATTCGCCTTTTGAGGGCAGTTATATGACTATGGCCACCAAGGCACAGGGCATATTGGTAAAAGATAGTGTACAGCCCTTGGTATTGCGTTCGCTATATAAAATTGCCGACATGCAAATGGTATTCCCAAAACCTGTTGTAAAGGGTGTTTTTGATGTGGTTCAAAAATCAAAATTATTAAAAAATGATGAAGATGGTGTGGTTTTGAATATCACAACAAATGGCGAAACAAAACGCATAGGTTTATTGGGCGGAAAAGGAACGAGCAGTAATTTTAAACAAGTACAGGTTGGCGGTTTGGATTTTGCATTAAAGTACGGTTCAAAAACACTAGAGTTGCCTTTTGCTTTAAAATTAAACGATTTTGAAGCCGAACGCTACCCTGGAACAGAACGTGGATATTCGGCATACTCAAGTGAAGTGACTGTGGTTGATGAAAGACATGAGGATTACGATTATAAAATTTTCATGAATAATATCTTAGATCATGATGGCTACCGCTTTTTTCAATCGGGTTTTGACCCTGATGAAAAAGGTACCATACTTTCTGTCAACCATGATTATTGGGGAACGTTGATTACCTATATTGGATATTTCATGCTCTATTTTGGTATGATGGCTATTTTATTTTCAAAACATTCCCGTTTTGGAGATTTAAAGCGCTATCTGGAAAAAGTAAAAGCTAAAAAAGCAAAACTACTTACTGTTTTAGTTATTTGTTTTGGATTGAACGGATTTGCCCAAGAACACCAAGAGAATGATGGGCATAACCATACCACAAACCCCACAAAAGTACAAATAGATTCTATTTTAGACGTTAACATAACGCCAAAAGCTCATGCCGATAAATTTGGACGTTTAGTGATTCAGGATTTAAGTGGACGTATGATGCCCGTAAATACCTATGCATCAGAAATGCTTAGGAAGTTAAGCAAAAGCGATACCTATGAAGGGTTTGATGCTAATCAGGTATTTTTATCTATTCAGGAAAGCCCAATGCTTTGGTATAATGTGCCCATTATTTATTTGAAAGCAAAAAAAGGCGATTCTATTAGAACGCTTATTGGCGTAGATAAAGATGTAAAATACGTACCGCTTGCAGATTTTTTTACAGACCGTGGTGACTATGTATTGGCACCATACCTTGATGAGGCTTATAAGGCACAAATACCAAATGGTTTTCAAAAGGAATTTAAGGAAACCGACCAGCGTGTGAATTTATTATACAACACCATTGAAGGACGGTCCTTAAAAATATTCCCGATTCCTGAAGATGAAAATAATAAGTGGATTTCAAATTTTGATTATAAAAAAGATACGTCCATAATCAAAGATTCATTGTATTCAAATTTTGTAAAAAATGGATTTCGAGCTTATTTATATACTTTAAATCAATCAAAAAAAACAGGCGATTTTAGTGAAGCTGAAAAGCTATTGTCAGCTTTTAAAAAAACACAACACCGTTATGGTGGTTCGGTAATGCTTAGTGATGATAAGGTTAATACGGAAGTGCTATATAATAAATACGATATATTCAAAAAGCTATTTAGTTGGTATATGTATGCCGGTAGTTTGCTTTTTGTGCTATTGATTGTTCAAATTTTTAATGATAAACGCAAGTTTGTAAATGCCGCTGTCACGGTTTTTAAATTTATTATTATTGGCTTATTTATTTTGCATACGGCAGGATTGATTATGCGTTGGTATATTTCTGGACATGCCCCTTGGAGTGATGCTTATGAGTCTATGATTTATGTAGCTTGGTCAACCATGCTATTCGGTTTAATTACTGGAATAAGCAAAAACCGGAACAAGGTGTTAACAGAAGATTCATTAACATTAAGATCAAAATTTTATAGGCTTTTTAATACAAAAACATCCAACCTTACAATTGCATCTGCCGCTTTTGTAACGGCCATGATTTTAATGATTGCGCATTGGAATTGGATGGATCCGGCTATTGCAAACCTTCAACCTGTTTTAAATAGCTATTGGCTGATGATTCACGTAGCGGTTATTGTAGCGAGCTATGGCCCGTTTACTTTAGGTATGATTTTAGGTGTTGTATCTCTATTGCTTATGATTTTTACGACCAAGGCCAATAGAACTAAAATGGATTTGAATATTAAGGAGTTGACCACGATTACCGAAATGGCTTTAACCGTTGGTTTGGTAATGCTTACCATCGGGAACTTTTTAGGTGGTATGTGGGCTAATGAAAGTTGGGGACGCTATTGGGGATGGGACCCGAAAGAAACTTGGGCGCTTATTAGTATTATGATTTATGCGTTTGTGATACATATGCGATTGGTTCCTGGCCTCCGTGGACGTTGGTTTTTTAATTTGATGGCTATTGTGGCATTTGCTAGTATTTTAATGACATATTTTGGTGTGAATTTCTATTTGGCTGGCTTACATAGTTATGCTAGTGGCGACCAGATTGTGAGTGTGAAGTTTATAGCTATAGCTTGTTGTTTTGTTGGTGTTTTAGGATTTTTTGCATATCGTGGGTATGCGCGGTATTATAAAAAGTAAATGGCTTTTTTTTAAAACTTTTTGAACTTATCTTTTTTTTTGAATATGTTAATTTTTACAGACTGATAATCGCGGATTCGCCCCTCGTTAGGGATTGAACGGCCTGTTTAAGCTCCCCGACCTTAGGAGGGAGCGCGTAGTGAAAGCCCGACCTACATCCTGAACTAAATTCAGGATGTAGGTAACGCCCAAATTATTTTTCCAATAAATTTAATATATAATCGTAGCTGATCCCAAAGACAATGGCCAACCCAAAACTGAGGAGTGTGCCAATGAGGATATATTCAGTGAGTTTGCGGTCTTTGGCTTTTGATAAATCGCCGAAACGGAACACGGATTTTGCGGCGATTAGAAACCCAACGCCTTCCCAATGGTTTGTGATGATAAACATGAAAACGAAAAGCCGCTCGAGAATACCGATATATGCTCCGGCATCGGCTAAGGAAGATTCTTTATTATATTCGGTTAAATCCCATTTTGAGATGATGGTTTTCATAATAATGGCAGATACTTTTGTGATGCATAACAAACTGGTTATGAATAATAGGGTTTTTGGTGCGAAAAGCAAGTCTGTATTAAAGGTAAAGGGTTCGTATATTTTGACTACAAATGCAATGATGATGAGGTGTGCTAATTGATCCAGACCAAACAATAAACGGCTGTTCACTTTTGGTTTTAGGTGTAGTTTTATAACATCTATACTATAATGTGATAGGGTTATTATAATTAAGGCTAACCAATATTTGAAACTAAATTGCAGTACGATGATCAAGGCGCAGAGATGCACTAGAATATGCCAGTATAGAAACTGTGATTTATGTTTGTGCACTTCTTTATGAAGTACCCATTTTTTTGGTTGAAACACAAAATCGCCGATAACATGGGCAAGTATAAGCTTTATGGCTAGGGTTAGCATAGGGTTTGTATTTGATTTTTGTAATAGTGTAGGAGTTTTGAAATCTCATCGAAACCTGCCCTTTTAAGACCTTGGCTGATATTACCTTGTGTTTTTTTCAAAATTTCCGCTATTTGATTTTGGTTCAAATTAGGATGCTCTAAAGTCGTTTTTACTAGGGTTGCTGAGGTACTAGACCAATTGTTTATGGTTAATTGAGCGAGTTCCAGCATGATGTTTATAGAAGTATCAAACGATGGGAACGGCGATTTTATGGCTAATGTTGTTTTTTTTAGATTCTCGAAACATTCGCCTGAGTTTACAAAGGCACTTCCGTTGGCTTCTGTTATGTTTTTAGATGGGTATGTTTTCTCGCCCATACCAATGGCAAGTCTTACATCTATATTTTCAAATTGTTTTATGGTTGCTTTAATTAGAATGCAGGCTTGTAGGGCTTGTTTGGGTTGAACTTCTAGCTGGAAACTGTCGCCTCTGTAAATATCCCACGTTTGTGGCGAGTTACCAAAACTATTTAAAATAGATTTAAGCGCTTCCAACCAGTTTTCTGGAGTGCTTTTTTGAGAATTTATAATATCACCTGTAATGATACTTGTCATAATTTGATGAAAATCTATATGTCAAAAATATAAATATTTATTTAGATTACCAATATTATTAGCTTTAAAACTAATAATATTAAATATTAGCTAATTAGATAATATTTAAATTTATAATCAAATTAGTTAATAATTTTAAATATCATCTTTTAAGGTAATACTGAATATGTATAAGGTTGTATTTTTATGCTAAAAGGGTTAACATAGGCAGTTACAAACTAATATCTTTGCTTTTTTGAAATCATTAAAATAGAAATTATGAAATTATTCAATGAATTTAAAGAATTTGCTGTAAAAGGTAATATGATTGATATGGCCATTGGTATTATAATAGGGGCATCATTCAATAAAGTGATTGATGTATTGGTTAAAAAAGTGCTCATGCCGCCATTGTCTTTATTGACGGATGGTGTTAATCTTCAAAATAAAAAAATCATATTGAAGTCTGCCGTTAGTGATACTTCTGGAGCTCTCTTGACTGATGAGGTGGCTATAGGTTACGGTGCGTTGGCAGAAACGTTAATAGATTTTGTGATTATAGGGTTTACCGTTTTTATTGTGGTAAAGTTTATGAATAGGTTGAGAAATAAAGCGCAAGATTCCAAAGATAAAACCGTGGCAACACCAAAAGATATTGAATTACTGTCGAAGCTTACGGATTTAATGGAAGAGCAAAATACGCTGTTAAAATCGAAATAAAATTTTAAAATTTATAAAAGCCTTTTTTGGAGGTTAGGTAGAAATTATGGCAAAAACAGGTAGAGAAAAGAATACAAAGAATAAAGCGAAGCATTCCAAGTTAATGGCGCAGAAGAAAAATAAAAAGAAATCTGAGGTTTTATTAAGAAAAGAAAAACTGAAACTTATCATTAAAAGAATGCAGTGAAATTCGGATGTATAAAATTATATTTGAGGCTTTAAACTTCATTAAAAACTAATTAATACAAAAATTATGAACAAACTTATCATAGCTTTATCACTTTTTTTTACAATCTAAATAAACGCTCAAGAAGCATTAGATTCTCTAACTTTTGATGCTAAAAGTTATCAGAAAACTTTAGATAGCATTAATAATTCTTTTACATACCAACGCGGCGAAGTTATACTAAATGGTGGTTTAGTTATACTTCATGTACCAAAAGGGTTTAAGTTTTTAGATGGTGAACAAAGTAAACGTGTGCTAACCGATTTATGGGGAAACCCACCTAGTGAACCTATTGGATTGTTATTTCCTGAGGCTATGAAACCAATGCACGATGCTTTTACTTATGCTGTTGAGATTGAATATGCTGAAGAAGGTTATATTGACGATGAGGAGGCTGAAGATTTAGTTTATAATGCCTGATATTTTTTCAAAACTAATAGCGTTAAAATCACTGATTACCATGTCTGCTTTTGAATAATCTTGGTTTTTAGAGTGGAAACTATCAAAACCAACACAGAAAATACCAGCAGCTTTTGCGGCCTTAACACCGTTAGTGGAATCTTCAATAACAATACATTCTTCTTTTGTAAACCCTGTAGCTTTAACAGCGTTAATAAAAATTTCTGGATGCGGTTTAGATTGTTTTAAATCGCCACCACTAAGTTTATCTTTAAAATACCGATTTAAATCAAAACGGTCGAAAATTTGATCAATACTCGTCATTGCAGCAGACGATGCTAGGACTAGCGTAAGGCCATTGTTATGGTAGTCTTTAATTAATTTCAATACGCCATCAATAAGGCCTAAATCAGAATTAGTGTAAAAAAAGTGTTTATAATGTTTGCGTTTTATGGCCACTAGAGTTTCTGGAGATTCCTTTAAATTAAAATGTTCACACAAATGTTTACAAATATTGATTGTAGATTGTCCGGTAAATGATTCGTAAAATGCTTTAGAGACTTCAATACCAACGTCATTAAACATATCATTATAGGCTTTATTATGCATAGGCTCACTATCAATTATAACACCATCCATATCAAAAATAACTGCTTTTAACATCTTAATTTTTTTACGAAGATATTTCATATAAAAATAATAGCCTAAAAGATGGCAGTTAAAACAACTAGCAAAAAAAGTTCAAAGAAAAAAAACAACAATAACATGTATTTTGTCGAAAAAAAATGTGTTATGTCGATAAAATTGTTAAATTGCAAACACGAATTAACTTTAAATAATATCTGTTTTACTGTTAGATGAACGATGAAAAAAAAATAAAGATTCTATTTATTGATGATGATAGAGCCACTAATTTCTTAAACAAATATATAGCTAAGAGTAGTGAGAAAATTGATTCGATTAATTTATCCCATAGTGGTTTTGAAGCTTTAGATTTTCTTAAAAGTGGTCTGCTTGATACTAGTAAAATACCAAATTTAATTTTTTTGGATATCAATATGCCTGCAATGAATGGTTGGGATTTTCTAAAAGAATTTTGTGGGCTTGATAAAAGATTGGTAGATGAAATTAAAATAGTTATTCTGTCCTCCTCTGATGACCCCGTAGACTTGAATAAGTTTGAAGAGAATAAGATGCTTCTAGACTTTTTAAAAAAACCCTTAAACAAACAGGCTTTAAATTCTGTTTTATTAAAAGTTTAATGATTACTGAATTTTTAAAGATGTGTAAAATATTATTAGTTGATGATGATGGAGCAACAAATTTTTATAATCAATATATTTTAAATAAAAATTTAATTGATTGTGAAATTATAATACTAAATGATGGTTTTAAAGCTTTGGAATACATTAAAAATGAAGCTTTACCAGATTTTATTTTTTTAGATATTAACATGCCTGTAATGAATGGTATACAATTTTTAGAAGAAGCTAAAAAGTGGCTTAAGGCAAAGTTAAGCCATGTGAGAATATTCGTTATGATGAGCGTAATTTTACCTGAAGACAAATTACAAAACATACAAGATGCTCAAAATGTAGAAATAATAAAAAGTAAAACATTAACAAATGAAAATATTCATAAAATATTTTTTAATAAAAATTAAAAAAACTAAGTCTATTTTTAAAAAGATTATGAGTCAATTTTAGATATAATGAAGTTAAAAGTGAAAATTTTTTTAAGTTTAATTAATTTTTTATTGCTAGATAAAAAATGGTCTTATATATTGAAGGTACTAAACCTAAAAAGTCTACTTGTATTTATTTTTTTCTTCTCTTGCTTATCATATGGTCAAACAGCAAATCAAACCAAAAACATACCTATAGAGCAGCAGCGCTCAATCATGATACTTAACTTAACAAAACAAGTTAAGTGGCCCAAAATAGATAAAATAACAACGCTTAACATAGGTGTTTTAGGAACCGATGCTATTAAAAAAAATCTTTCAGCAGTTGCTAAAGACAAACGTATTTATGAAAAACTAATAAATGTAAAAAAAATCAATAGTCTAGAGGGGGTTAAAAATTGTAATGTCGTTTATGTGAGTACCGCTTACGAGTATTTGTTAAGTGCAATTTTACAGAGTACAAAAGGCAATCAAATTTTAATAATTACAGAGGGATATCCTACAAACTCATCCATGATTAATGTGGTGCAAACAGGAGACAGTTATAGTTATGATATTAATAGAATGTATATAAGGCAAGCCAATCTTAAAATACTCCCCACTTTAGCTAGTTATGCAATTAGCTCGAAAGAACTTAAGGAAAAATTGTATAAAAAAGCCGAACAAAAATTATATGTTGTAAGTAGAGAAAATGATGAGCAAAAAAAGATTATTAAATACCAAATAGAAGATATTAATAAAAAGGAAGAAGCCCTTATCGCAAAAGATAATTCAATAAAGAATTTATTTGTGGAAAGTGAATTGAAAAATATAAAAATTCAAGAAAAAACAAATCTTGAATTAATAAACAGTCAAAAAATAAAAGAACAAATTAGCCAATTAAATTTACAAAAAGTAAAAATAGATTCCATAAATAGTCAAATTCAAAATCAACAAAAAATATTAGAAGAACAAAGCAATAGTATAAAAGAAAAAACAACCATTTTAGCACAAAAAAACATCATTATTGAAACTCAAAGAAAGCATAATATTATATTATCTATACTTTCAACAATTTTGCTTATTTTAAGTTTATGTTTATTGGTAGCTTATTTAAAAAATAAAAAATTAAATATTCGTTTAAAAGCGCAACATATTGAAATAAACAAACAGTCAAAATTGCTAACTTCAAAAAATAGGGAATTAGAGCAATTTGCTTATATTACTAGTCACGACTTACAAGAACCACTTAATACAATTTCTAGTTTTATAGATATTATTAAAAGCGAATATGAAAATGTTGTAGATGATGAAGGTAAACAAATGCTCGGTTTTGTTAAAGAGGGGAGTGTGAGGATGAAAAAATTAATTGATGCCCTGCTTCAATATTCAAGATTAGGTAGAGCAAAAGACTATAATATTGTTAATTGTATGCCTTTATTAGATGTTTTGAAAGCGGATTTACAGAATACTATCAAAACTACAGAAGCCGAAATAAATTATAGTAATTTACCAATAATAGAAGGCAATGAATTAGAGTTACGATTACTTTTTCAAAACTTAATATCTAACAGTATAAAATTCAGGAAACCAGATGTTAAGCCAAAAATCGATATCAGCTGTAAAGAGGTTTTTGATATTGATGAAAGTAGTAAATCAGGGCAAAGGTTTTGGGAATTCTCTGTTACCGATAATGGTATTGGAATAGCCAAAGAATATCAAGATAAAGTGTTTGCTATATTCCAACGTTTACATTCAAGATTAGAATATGAAGGCTCTGGTATAGGTTTGGCGCATTGTAAAAAAATTGTAGAATCACATTCGGGTAAAATATGGTTTACTTCTGGAAATGGCACGGGAACAACATTCTCCTTTTCAATTCCTGTTAAAGTGTAAGTGTTTTAGTTAACCACGGCTAATAACTTTTAAATTATACTTTAACCAATACGAATTACGTTAAAATTTAAAATTGCTTATTCAAAAAAAATATTGATATTTGCTATTGTCTTTAAATTTACTTCTAGTAAACATCAATACTATCTCATTAAAAACATAGCATAAATTATTAAAACAAACTTAAATTTTCACCCGAAAAACAAGCATAAAACAGGTTATGATTTTGATGTTTTATGCGAAGTGTATAAAGATTTATTGCCTTCCGTTTTCATAAATAAATACAATACAAAAACGATTAATTTTGCTAATCCTAAATCAGTAAAAGCGTTAAATACGGCATTGCTATTTGATGATTATAATATAAGCTTTTGGGAATTTCCAGATACTAATTTATGTCCGCCAATTCCTGGACGTGTTGATTACATTCATCATGTCGCAGATTTATTACAGGCATCTAAAAAATCAAATAATATAACTGTTTTAGATATAGGAACAGGAGCAAGCTGTATTTATCCTATTTTAGGATACGCCGAATATAATTGGAATTTTATTGGTACTGATATCGACAAAACGTCATTACGATATGCCCAAAAAAATATCGATAAAAATAATTTGAGTCATTCCATTTCGTTGCGATTTCAAGAGGATAAGTCCCAAATTTTAAAAGGTGTTTTAGAAGATTCAGATCAATTTTCTGCGGTTATATGTAATCCCCCTTTTTATAAATCTGAAGCAGACGCTATTCAGGCAACCACAAGAAAAGTAAAAGGATTAAATAGAGGCGGGGATAGTCTTGTTAGAAACTTTTCTGGCACTCAAAACGAGTTGTGTTATAAAGGCGGTGAAAAAGCGTTTATTCATAATTATCTTTATGAAAGTACTCTATTTAAAACACAGTGTAATTGGTTTACAACGTTGGTTTCTAAAAAAGATTTGGTAAAAGGGATATGCGCTTCTTTAAATAAATTAGGAGTTACCGATATTAAAACAATTAACATGTGGCATGGGAATAAAATCTCAAGAATTATAGCTTGGACATTTAAATGAAAAAATATCGAACATTATATTTTATGTATTTTTTGATACTAAAATTATATTGTGTTTGTTTATGTTTAAAAAAAAATGCTATAATTCACTCGTATTTTAGTAATTACCTTATGCATGTTTAAGCTATGACTTTTAAAAATAGTTTTACATAAAATGATGAGCATTAAATAGATCATATATTAAAATTCTTTATTAGCTTTAACACTTCGCTTATTGTGCTTATTAATAATTTGAAATTACTGAGGAAGACTTATAATTAAGATGACGAAAGTCTCCCTTTGATAGAAGTTGTTGTTTTTCAATAATTGCTATATTTATAAGTCAAATAATAAAGAAATACATTTGAGTAATGTAGAGTTTCATCATATTCTATATTTTAGCTGCATTATATAATTTAGCTGAGAATTAAATCGACTAGAAAAGACAAATAGATTTATGAAATTAGATATTTTAGCTTTTGGAGCGCATCCGGATGATGTTGAATTAAGTTGCGGAGCAACTCTTGCAAAAGAAGTTGCTAATGGAAAAAAAGTAGGTATTGTAGATTTAACTAGAGGCGAATTGGGTACTAGGGGAACTGCGGAAACCAGAGACGAAGAAGCTCTTATAGCTGCGAAAATCTTAGGTGTAAGTATGCGAACTAATTTAAAGTTCTCAGATGGGTTTTTTCTAAACGATAAGCAGCATCAATTGGCAATAATTAAAACCATTCGAAAATATCAACCAGAAATTATTCTTTGCAATGCCATTAAAGATAGGCATATAGACCACGGAAAAGGCAGTCAATTAGTAAGTGATGCGTGTTTCTTAAGTGGATTAATTAAAATTGAAACCGAAGAAGATGGACAAATACAAAAACCATGGCGATCAAAACAAGTATACCATTATATACAATGGAAAAATTTAGAACCCGATATAGCCGTTGATGTTACTGGATTTATTGATAAAAAAATGGCATCTGTATTAGCATATAAAACTCAGTTTTATGATGTGAATAGTAAAGCACCAGAAACCCCAATTTCCAGTAAAAACTTTACAGATAGTATCGTATATAGATCTCGGGATCTAGGGCGTTTAATAGGCGTAGAGTATGCCGAGGGTTTTACGGTTGAGCGCCATGTTGCGGTTAATAGTTTGTTCGATTTAAAATGATAGTTATTTTTTCAAAAAAAGAAAAAAATACTTTGCAGTAAATACTAAATAATTTACATTTGCACTCGCATTGTAAAATGCAAGTTACATGGTGGTTGTAGCTCAGTTGGTTAGAGCATTGGTTTGTGGTACCAAGGGTCGCCGGTTCGAATCCGGTCTTCCACCCAAAAAGCAAAAGCCTTTCAATTTATTGAAGGGCTTTTTTTGTAGAAGTACTAAATTTAAAATTATATGAAATTAAAAAAAACTTTTTTAGCTTTTTCTATTCTATTATTTTTTAGTTGTCCCCCTCAAGATCCAATAGAAGAAGACATAAACCTTAAGCCTGTAACCTATGAGCTTTTGAGTTTTGTTTATACGGAACAAACTGATGATATTGAAGATGCTTTATCTTTTGAAATTGAATATTTCAATTCCAATAATTTTGATATATACGGATATCCTAAAATAACCGTAGATATAGGTGGAGGTGTAACTTCAACTTACACACCAAATAGCCAGTGTAGAACGATTCTCGCTAATAGTTCTTGTATATTGACATATAATGAAGTGGACGATAATCCTAATTTAAAACCAGAATTACCAATACAATTTTTGGATGCAAGTTATTTAATTTATAAATATTAATCAATCTTAAGCCGTTCATCCCTATTCGCTAATTCCCAGGCGGTACTAAAAATAAGTTTTGTACGTGTTTCTAAAAACGGGTAATTAATTTTATCTGGCGTATCAGATGGTTTATGGTAATCAGCATGTGTACCGTTGAAATAGAAAATTACGGGAACGTTATTTTTAGCAAAATTATAATGATCAGAGCGGTAATAGAAACGATTTGGGTCATTTTTGGCATTAAAGGTATAATCAAATTCTAAGTTAAAGTACTTCTTATTTACGGCTTCGGAAACATTATGCAAGTCCTTACTCAATTTGTCGGATCCAATAAGGTACAGATAGTTTTTTCCAGCGCTTTCATGTTTTGGGTCAACACGACCTATCATATCAATATTTAAATTGGCAACGGTATTTTTTAAAGGGAAAATAGGGTCTTCATCTGTATAATAACGTGAGCCATAAAGTCCTATTTCTTCACCAGTAACATGTAAAAATACGATGCTTCGTTTAGGACCATTCCCATCATTTTCAGCTGCTTTAAAAGCTTCAGCAATTTCAAGAATAGCGACGGTTCCAGAACCATCGTCATCTGCACCATTATTTATTTCTCCATTGCCTTCAATACCGATATGGTCAAGGTGTGCAGAAATAACAATAACCTCATCAGGTTTTTCACTTCCTTTTATATAAGCAATAACGTTTTCAGAATCTTTAATACCTGCACCAAAATAGCTTGCAGGAATCTCTTGAAAATAATCGCCTTCAGCAATTGGTGATTGGATATTGTTAGCTTGGTAGTGTTTTTTAATAAAGTCAATGGCTTTTTTTTGACCTGGCTCTCCGGTTCTTCTGCCTTCAAAATCATCAGAAGAATACGTGTAAAGCATGGTTTTTAATTCGCTAGCAGTTATTGTTTCAGCGTATGTTTTTGATTCAATAATAAGATCAGCTTTATTTTTATTTTGAGAAGTGCTACAAGATGTTATAAGCGCAATGAGGCAAAATATAATCGCTAAATTTTTCATAAATCAGTGGTTTTTGAATGCTATATTACAAAAATGAATGTTTAGATACGTAAGTTTTGAGTCTAATTTAATAATTTATTATCTTGATTAATTAACAAACTGTGTTCTTGATTTGCGATTTGCCATGCTGTAGCAAAAATGAGTTTCGTTCGTTTTTCCATTAGCGTATAGTCGATTTTATCAAGTGTATCTGTTGCTTTATGATAGTCGGCATGTTCTCCATTAAAATAAAATATAATTGGAATAATACCTTGCAAAGCAAAGTTGTAGTAATCAGACCTGAAATAATAGTAGTTTGCTCCACCAATTACATTAAATCTGTAATCTAAATTAATATTAAAAAACGATTTATTTATTTTTTCAGAAATATAATGCAGCTCTTTACTTAGTCTATCCGAGCCTGTTAAATATATATAACATGTAACTTACAATTAAATTATTCCGTTAGGGTTAGGAGAAATTTTAAGTCTGTTAGTTTCATTTTAATTTTGCTACAAATATACTCGTTTTCAAAATTTATTATTTACTGTTCAAACGAAATACCCTCTAAATCAGAATCATCAATATCAATATCAAGGGTTTCCAATTCTTCGATTGATGCTTCTTCAAGTTTAGTTTCCGTAGCTTTAATCGCTTCAATATTTACAACCTCGGTTGTTGTAAAAATAGATTTATAAGTAGTAACTGCCAGTGCGGCAATAGTTAATAAAAAAGAAAACTGTATAATTTTTTTTACTTGCCCCGTTTTTTTAGATAAATAAAATGCAATTAATCCAAAAATAATCGCTGCAAAAGCTGGGAAAACAGCTAAGTTGGATATGGGTAAAACAGAGAAAATAAGAGCAAACACAGAGGCGATTAAAGCTAGAACAGTACAAAGTTTTTTCATTTTAAATATATTTAATTTTTTAGTCCGGATGCCGACTTTATTTTTAACTCGCCATTACCAACCGGGATTTTAAATTTTATAAACACCGGAATTTTATTTTCATCGGCAGTAAGCCAAAGGGTTCCATTTACTTTGTTCGAGCTCGTAGAACCTATGGATAGTTTATAACATACTTTGCTGCCTAAAGCCGTCGATATGGTTTCCTTACCTAAATACGTTACTTTGCCCTTCATTTCTTGTCTATCAAATAAAATACTGAATACCTTACTTATTCCTGGGCTTAGGTTTGTTAAATCAAAAGTTCTTATACTGTATAATGTCGAAATAATATCTTTTGTATCAGGCCCTATAGAAACCGTTTTTTTCTCAATCCTATTATTTTTTTTGGTTTGTACCGTTTTAACCGTTTTAGTTTTATGGCTAAAGGTGTATTTCATATTTTTAAAATATCCACCTTCATTAATATCTCTATTATGTAAATAAGGTTTTAATGATTTTGGATGCACATAAGTTTCGTATAAATCCCTAATTTTAAAAAAACTATCCCACTTACTATAAGTAAAAGCTCTACATTTTAAACGTAGTAGTGTGGCTTTCGATGTGTTTACAGAACTAGTTTCCATAGTCACTTCTGCCAAATCCGTTAAAATGCCAGACATGTTGTAAGACGCTGTGTAAACCAATTTCTCATTAGTTCCAACAGCCTTATTTTGCGCATTTATTGTTATAGACCATAATAATATTAGCAAAAAAGAAATACGTATCATATAAATAGTTTAGGTTATAACGTTCAGTTTAGCATTTATTGTGCCGAAAATACAATCCTTAAAATTATTATGCTAATTTTTATTTAATCAACACCTGTAACATTTCTTAAAGTTAGGCGTCATATAAGTATCAATTAATAATCAAAATCACAGCCATCAAAAAAAAAGACAATCAATTATTAGTCATTACACATTTAAGTCAATTAATAACCTTAGTAACTGGTTTTGGTGGTTTATTATTACCACTAGTCCTATGGCTAACCCAAAAAGAAAAAGTGTACCAAATGGATACCCACGGAAAAGACATTATCAACTTCCAATTAAGTTTAATCGTTTGGTGTATTATCTGTATCCCGTTAATTTTACTTTTCGGTTTAGGGCTTTTAGGCTTTGTAGTTTTAGGTATCGTTTCTGTAATATTCCCAATTGTAAATGCTGTAAGAGCAAGCCGAGGCGAAGCACCAACATATCCTTTATCTTTTAATTTTATTAGTTAGTGAATTTCTGTGCAAACGGAAACTTTTGAGGCTAGATCCTCATTCGATTTAAAAGATAAATGTAACGCTCACTTTTAGTGGGCGTTTTTTTTGTTAAAAATTTGGGCGTTACCACAAGGGTCAGGCTTTCCGTTACAAGTCCTCGCATTTGCGCTAAGGCGCAAATGCTGTGGGCTTTTCACTGCAATCCTTAACGCGGGTTTGTTTGCTGGCTTGGGGGTTTTGAATTAATGGTGTTTTGTTTTTGGAGTTCGTTTAATGTTTCACTGATAAAAAATCGTTTCAATGTTTTTTATCAAGCGCTAAACGAATTTATAAAATTTTTCTTACAAAGTCAAGGGCTTGTCTTTACAGTATAAAAAAAGCAGCAATCTTATTAAAATTACTGCTTATATAATAAGATTCCGTTTTTCAAGGGAATGAATACATTTAATTTTCTAACTATTCAACATCACCGGCATAACCAACATTGTAATCTGCTCTCCTTCATCAAGTCCATCAACAGGTGTTAAAATGCCTGCTCTGTTTGGCATGCTCATTTCTAACTGTACATTATCTGCATTTAGGTTATTTAACATCTCTGTTAAAAAACGTGAGTTAAAACCAATTTGCATATCATCGCCTTGGTAATCACAGGTTAAACGTTCTTCTGCTTTATTACTATAATCGATATCTTCTGCAGAAATATTAAGTTCGGCACCAGCCACTTTTAATCGAATTTGGTGTGTGGTTTTATTTGAGAAAATACTAACACGACGCACAGAATTTAAAAACTGATTTCTATCAATTACTAATTTATTTGGATTCTCTTTTGGGATAACGGCTTCATAATTTGGATATTTACCATCGATTAAACGACAAATTAACTCCGAATTCTCAAATGTAAATTTCGCATTGCTTTCATTGTATTCAATCGTGCAATCATCTTCACTAGCTGCTAAGATGCCTTTTAAAAGATTTAAAGGTTTTTTTGGCATGATAAACTCAGCGACTTGATTGGCTTTTACATCTTCACGTGTGTACTTTACTAATTTGTGAGCATCTGTAGCCACAAACGTTAAGCCTTCCGTCGAAAACTGAAAAAACACGCCGCTCATTACAGGGCGTAAATCGTCGTTTCCGGCTGCAAAAATAGTTTTGCTAATAGCTGTTGCCAAAACATCGCCCGTGATAACGGTTTTACTTGGGTCTTCCAATGCTACGGCTTTCGGGAATTCGTTTCCATCGGCGTAAGCCAAAGCATATTTACCATGGTTAGAGCTAATTTCAACGGTGTTATTATCTTCAATAACAAAAGTTAAGGGTTGCTCTGGGAAAGTTTTTAAAGTATCTAACAACAAACGTGCAGGAATAGCAACACTGCCTTTACTATCGCTTTCAACATCTAGGGTTGAAGCCATAGTGGTTTCTAAATCACTTGCAGAAACGGTGAGTTGCGTGTGGTCTAATTCAAATAAAAAATTATCTAAAATAGGTAAGGTGTTCGAGGTATTAATAACGCCACCTAAAACCTGTAATTGCTTTAATAAATAAGTACTTGATACTATAAATTTCATCTAAATGCTTCGTTTTAATTGTAATTCTACTACATACAAATATATTCCAAAGCGTGGTTATTTGGAAACAAACTTATTAACATTTAAGATGCATATTTTTTCTTTCTGAAGTAGTTAAACACAAAACCAAAGCCTGCAAGTAATATGAGTGGTAGTAAGATGTTTATAAGTTGCCACTTGGTTTTTTCTTTGGCTATTTTTTCTTGATTTAAGAAGGGGACAGCAATTTCTTTGGAACGAATGTTTATAAGTCCGTTATCGTCTAAAAGGTAATTTACGGTATTCAGTAAAAATTCTTTGTTGCCATAGGTTTGTCCCGTCCATCTATCGAAACCTAGTTCTTGTGGTACGTTTCTAATCACATCATTTTTAATCACATCGCCATCTGCAATCACAATCATTTTTGTGGGGATACTTTTATCTTTCGCACCTGGAATATTAAAAGGTTTAACCCGGTTAGTGTAAACCGAGTTAAATTCGCCTTCCAGCAATACCGCCAGTATTTGGTTGCCCTTATTGAAACTCTGCGGATTTTGTTCTTTAGTGACCAACTCCAAACTCACTTCTCTTGGTGTGCCTTCTAATTTGGTTAAAGGTGCTGTTTCAAGTAGAATGGTTTTATGAATATCGTTTTTTAAAGTGTCAATCTGGTTCGCAAAATCGAACTTCACTAAATTCAAATTATTTACAATAGGATGGGTGCTACTTGAACCTGCCAATGGCGAATACGGCCATTTTAAATGCTGAAATTGCGACTGGCTCCCTTCGCCCATAGCCAAAGTAATAGGCGCAGAGTATAGCGTACTAACCATATACGGGTTGATACGAACGCCATATTTAAAAAAGAAATCGGTAAGATTTAAATCTCTGCTGACGGCATAATTTGTTCCTGAAGCGTTGTATAAACTATCTTTTTCCATAACCACGGCATCTACTAACCATAGGCTTTTTCCGCCGTTCATGGTATATTGGTCGAGTACTAGTTTTTCTTCTTCAGAAAACGCTTCGGTTGGTTTTGCTGAAATAATTAAGTCGAAACCGTTTATAGCTTTGAGTGTTTTTTGTGGATTTGAGCTTACACTATCTAAAGTAAAAGGTGCGATATAATAATACTCCCCTAGTTTTTTAACGAAGTTGGCAATGTACTTATCTTCTAATTGTTGGTTGCCTTTTAAAATGGCAATTTTGCGTCGTTTTGGATTGATAAGTTTGCTAAAACCATCTGCAAAGGCATACTCTAAATGCTGCACAGAATTACTCACTAATTCTTGTTGTGATGCGCCAATTTTATTTTTTACTAACGGAATAAGAAGGGTCTGGTCATTATAACTTGCCAATGCCCAAGGAAAGATAATGGCTTGTGATGATTTTCCGCTTTCTTGTACACTGAGTTGCATTGGAGTTAAGCCACGTTGTGTGAGTTGTTGAATGTTTCGCTCTCGTGTAGATTCATCTATAAGAGGATTCACAAAGTTGAAAACAACGTTGTTATTTATTGCTGAAAACTCTTCTAATAATTGTTTGGTTTCATTTTGAAGACGCCTGAATTCCGAAGGAAAATCCTCGCCTTCTAAAAACACATCAATACTTATTGGCGATTCTAAATTTTCAATAATTTGCGTTGCAGATGTACTTAATGTATAACGATTATCCGCCGTTAAATCAAAACGCTTGAATACTTTACTGCTTATAAAGTTAATCGCTACTAATGCAATCACGAGGATTAATATGTGTTTTATAGTCTTATTCAAATTCTTTTTCTAATTGATAAGGTCTTATGGATTCAACTGTGTTATTTTTAAATTGAAGTTCTAAACATTCTTGCATATCATTAAATGCGCCTGGTTCAAAACCCAAATTATAATTCCATTGGTCTTGTGAATTCGCTTTCAGTGTTTCATCCCAACTTAACCATTCTGGTTTTCCTAAAAGGGCTTCAATATCACTTTTACTTTTTCTTATTAATATACTATCCTTTAAAATTTGATTCGCCATTTCATAACGTAATTGTGGTTTATCTTCCCAAGCTTCAGCATCAAAATGTTTTTCATGATGATAGCTCACAAAAATATTAATCATCGGGTAAAACATATAAAAATAAACAATAGGTGTTAATACCAAACTGACTAAAAATGTGAGCCATTTACGTCTATCAATTGTATTTGCAAAGAGCCAAACCCCAATAAAAACAAGCACTAAAAAAACAATAAATAAAGGCGTTACAATCATTTATTTCGCTTTATTAATATTTAGTTTGGTCAACATTAAAAAGAACCCAGTTACGCTTAAAAAATAGATGATATCTCGTGTGTCTAAAACACCACGACTCATACTTTTATAATGTGAACTCATCCCAATTTGTTCTATAAAATCACTTGACATAAACTCTGCAATACCTTCAAAACCAATATAAAAGACGAAACAAATAAAAACCGCAGAAATAAAAGCTACTATTTGATTATCAGATAACGTTGATGCAAAAATCCCAATAGCCGTATAAGCAGCGACTAAAAATAGCAAGCCAAAATAGGAGCCTAAAGTGCTTCCTATATCTAAGTTACCAACAGGATTTCCCAATTGATAAACAGTATAAACATAAAGTAAAGTAGGTACAAGCGCAATAAGAATTAGAATAAGCGCGCCAAAATATTTACCTAAAACAATATTAAAATAGGAGATGGGTTTAGTCAATAATAACTCTAAAGTGCCCTGCTTTTTTTCATCAGAAAAACTACGCATGGTCACAGCAGGGATTAAAAAAATTAAAATCCAAGGTGCTAATAAGAAAAACGATGATAAATCTGCAAAACCATAATCTAAAATATTAAACTCACCTCTAAATAGCCAAAGGCACAACCCGTTTAAAACTAAAAATATAGCAATAACCAAATACCCTATTGGGGAGGCAAAAAATGAGTTTATTTCTTTTTTTAAAATGGCTAGCATTTGTTTTTTATTTCTTTTTACTTTATTATACTGCGACTGCGACTGCGACTGCGACTGCGACTGCGACTGCGACTGCGACTGCGACTGCGACTTTTTTTATCTATTCGTTAGTCATTAATCAAGAGTTTCCACCTTATCAACACTCCAAGCTTCTGGTCTTACACTAAAAAGCGGTTTTGTTTTGCTCCAAATACTTTTAAACAATTCAGATTTTCTATAGTTTTCTAAAGCGTCTTCAGAGTCCCAATAACTATAAGTAAAAAAAATACTTATGTCGTTTTTATCTCTATATAATTCTAAAAACTGACAGCCTTCAAAAGCTCTAATTCTAGTTTTTGTTTCTTCAAAATTCTGAAGAAATACTTCAATATTTTGCTTGTAAAATCCCATTTTCACTATTCTAACTAGCATAAATTTTATTTAATTAATAATCTGAGGCTTTAAATTTTTGTGGAATCTCAGCACTTTTTGTAATTATAGTGTTTGGAATAAAATTAACGCTAACAGCATCCATTAACCCTAAGCCTAAAAGTGTTGATGCACTACCAACGGTAGCACTATTACTCTTGTAAACAGCAATTTCTAGAAAATTACCAGAATTAAAAACAACAAGTTTTCTGCCTTCATCATGGCGTTTATTTTCTGGTATTTCAAAGTTTACAATATCGCTATATTTCTTGTGTATTTTTTTAAAGGTATAATGACGAGCAGAAATCTCAAAATCGCGCCCTTTTTGTATGGTTTCAAAAAAGCTGCGTTTAATATTAGTTACTACATTTCCGTAATTGTTAATATAAATAACATTGCCAATAATTTGTGTTTTATCATCATTAACAAAAGGTACCATATTTTTAATAGGTCGTATTTCAGAAATGACTTTTCCTATAACTTCCAAAGTGCCACCACGAGCAATATGGCAAGCTACTTGTACGAAAATATCTAATACAGGGAAACTACTTTGAATATTATCATGAATATTTATTTCAACAATTTTTTCGGGAGCAATTTCAGAGCAAATCATGCTCATGATACCATTATTTGCACATATAAAATAATGGTCGTCCAGTTTGATGGCGATATGTTTGTTTTCAGGATTTATTTCCGAATCAATCCCGATAATATGAATTGTTCCTTTAGGAAAACTAGTATATGCATTCTGTATGATGTAAGCTGCCTCAAGAATGTTAAAAGGCGATATTGAATGTGAGATATCAACAATCCTAACATCTGGCATCTCGCTATAGATTGCGCCTTTCGTAGCGCCAGCAAAGTAATCCTTTTCACCAAAATCGGTAGTTAATGTTATGATTGCCATGGGCAAAATTGTTGATATGTTTTTAATGTTATCTTACCCAAAAATGTGTATTTTTGAGTTTAGAGAAATGCTTTTACAAAACTAATGAATCATTTCATCTAAGGAAACATTATTTCTATTAATGTTTTAACTTAACCTATATTAAATAAACGCTTTTGAACGAAATTATTATTGAACTAGAAGAAATAACTCCAAAAGAATTTTTCGGAGCACAAAATGCTAATATCGAACTTCTTAAGAAGCACTTTCCAAAATTAAAAATTGTAGCACGTGGCAATAAAATTAGGGCTTTTGGTGATGAGGAATTATTAGAGGAATTTGATCGGAGAATTGGCATGCTTTTAAAACATTTTGGTAAATATAATAAATTAGATGAAAATGTTATCGAACGTGTTTTAACAAGCCAAAGTAGCGACGATTATACCACATCGAAACAAAGTGGCGAAACTATTGTACATGGTGTTGGGGGGAAATTAATAAAACCGCAAACGGCAAACCAACGTAAACTGGTGGATCTTATGCATAAAAACGACATGGTTTTTGCCATTGGTCCTGCGGGAACGGGTAAAACCTATACAGGCGTTGCATTAGCGGTTCAAGCTTTAAAAAATAAAGAGGTTAAACGAATTATTTTAACCCGTCCGGCAGTAGAGGCAGGGGAGAACCTTGGGTTTTTACCGGGCGATTTAAAAGAAAAGTTAGATCCATACATGCAGCCGTTGTACGATGCATTGCGTGATATGATTGCTCCAGAAAAATTATCAAGCTATATCGAAAAAGGAACCATACAAATCGCACCATTGGCCTTTATGCGTGGACGAACTTTAGATAATGCATTTGTGATTTTGGACGAAGGGCAAAACACCACCCACGCCCAAATGAAAATGTTTTTAACACGTATGGGTAAAAACGCCAAGTTTCTTTTAACAGGTGATCCTGGCCAGATAGATTTACCACGTCGTACCATTTCTGGTTTAAAGGAGGCTTTATTAATATTGAAAAATGTAGAAGGCGTTGGCATGATATTTTTAGACGATAAAGACGTTGTACGCCACAAACTCGTTAAAAAAGTTATTGCGGCCTACAAAAGCATAGAAAACGTAGATTAGTTTTTTTTAGAAGCTATATCCCGCTTTCCACTATATCTTTTTATGTGCTGAACTTGTTTCAATACCTCATAAAAGTAGTATAATTGTAAAATTTCAACTCTAATTAAACTAGTAGTAAACACATAAAAAGGATGCCGTTACAATCGGGGCTAGGGCTTTTTAGATAAAAAGAATAATACAACAAAATATAATCCCAAGTCTAGCAAAGTATCCCACATAAAAATGAACATACCAACTCATAAACCAATTTAAAAATGAGTCATACCATTACCGATACCAATTTTAATTTCCCCGGCCAAAAAAGCTTCTATAAAGGGAAAGTCAGAGCCGTATATAATATCAATGATGAAGCGCTGATTATGGTAGCAACCGATAGACTTTCTGCCTTCGATGTCGTCATGCCAAAAGGCATCCCGTACAAAGGGCAAATCCTAAATCAAATTGCTACAAAAATGATGGCAGCTACAGCAGATTTAGTTCCTAATTGGTTAACAGCAACACCAGACCCAAACGTAGCTGTAGGGCATTTATGCGAACCCTTTAAAGTAGAGATGGTTATTCGTGGGTATATGTCTGGACACGCAGCCCGTGAATACAAGTTAGGAAAACGTACGCTTTGCGGTGTACCGATGCCAGAAGGTTTAAAGGAAAACGATAAATTTCCAGATCCAATAATTACACCTGCAACAAAAGCGGAAATGGGCGATCATGATGAGGATATTTCTCGTGAGGATATCTTGAAACGTGGTATCGTTTCAGAAGAAGATTATATGGTTCTTGAAGATTATACACGAAAATTATTTAAACGCGGTTCAGAAATTGCAGCTTCAAGAGGTCTGATTTTAGTCGATACCAAATACGAATTTGGTAAAACCAAAGATGGTAAAATTGTTTTAATTGACGAAATCCACACACCAGATTCGTCGCGCTATTTTTATGCCGATGGTTACCAAGAACGCCAAGATAGTGGTGAGGTGCAAAAACAACTTTCAAAGGAGTTTGTTCGCCAATGGCTTATAGCAAATAACTTTCAAGGCTTGGAAGGGCAAACCGTTCCTTTTATGAGTGATGCGTATATAGAAACTGTTAGCGAACGCTATATAGAACTTTACGAAAACATTACAGGCGAAAGGTTTGTAAAAGCAGATGTGAGTAACATTCAAGAGCGTATTAAGGCGAATGTTTTGGCCTATTTGAAATAGCGTGAATCTTTATATAAAAATTAGAAACCGGTCATGTTAAAAAATAATGAGGTAAACGTTCTAGGAACCCCTTTACAACCATGTTGTAAAGATCCTGCAACAGGATATTTTAGGGATGGTTTTTGTAGAACAATCAAAGAGGATTCAGGTACTCACGTTTTATGCGCTATTATGACTCAGGAATTTTTAGACTTTACAAAATCACGTGGAAATAATCTTTCTACACCTATACCACATTGGAATTTCTTTGGTCTTAAAGCGGGCTCGAAATGGTGTTTATGTATTTCTAGATGGCTGGAAGCAGAACAAGAAGGAAAGGCGCCATTTGTCGTTTTGGAAGCTACACATCAAAAAACGTTACAACATACCACCCTAGATGTTTTAAAAAAATATGAGTATTAAAATTTAGTACCACTTAGTACTTCAACAACTCCAAGCGCTGCTCGTTCGCCAGAAATCATAGCCGCATTTAGTGATCCGTTAAGTTGTGTATCACCTGCTAAAAATAGTGTAGATGTTAAACGTGTTTCAGAAGGTAATATATCATATTTTACATGATTCAGTTTTGGCAAAGCAGTAGGAATATTATAATGCTTTATAAATTTTAAATTATGAATTTCACAATGGATTTTCAATTCTTTTTTTACACCTTCAATAAGTGCTTCGTTTATTAAGTTTTGATTGTCCACTACCGTTACTGATAGTAGTACTTGGTTTGGTTTAGCATTCGTTTTTAAACTTGTATGATAAAAAATATTATTTATTAAAGAGCCCTCTTGTGGTATAAGACCAATTAGGGGTCTTTTAATTACACTATATTCAGATTCAAAATATAACGTATCACAAGATTTCCATACTGTATTTTGATTTTTTAAATTAGAAATTAAAGGACTTGCATCTGTTGCAACTATTGTAAAATCACTTTTAATTGATGTTGTATCGTCGAGTACTATTTCGCCATCTTTTACTAAATTTACTTTACTGTTGAATTTTAAAGTAGTACGTTTCAATTTTTCGGCAAGTTGGTCAGGTATCGCTTGAATCCCACCTTTTGGTAATGCCGCATAGCCTTCTCCAAACATTTTATAAATAAATTCAAACATTCTACTAGAAGTCTCTAGTTTGTTTTCAAGAAAAATACCACTAAAAAAAGGCTTAAAGAAGTCATTTATCATTTGGTTGGAAAAACCAAAATGCTCCAGATAAGTTAAAGTTGATATTTCGTTTTCTTGAAAAATCGCTTCAACTGTTTTGTTTTTTAATTTAATATTTAGCTTTAAAATTTTAATTTTGTCTGAAAAGTTGCCTATATCTGAAAATAAGGTAGAAAATAAAAAAGATAAATCTCGCAAAGGATCTCCAATTATTTTTTGCTTTCCATATTTAAAAATAGAAGCACCTGGAAGAAATTTTTGCAAATCTAGAGCTTCAAAATCAAGAAATTTTTGAGCTGCTGGATAGGAAGTTAATAATACTTGAAAACCATGGTCTAATTGATATCCGTTAATAATATCTGTCTTTACTCTCCCACCAACACTTTCAGATGCTTCAAAAATAATAGGGTGAAATCCATGATCTTCTAAAACCTTTGCAGCTATTAAGCCGCTAACACCTGCACCAATGATGTGTATTTTATAATCTTTCTTATTCATTCTAAATTTTTAGATAATTGAAAACTTATACTCTTTTCCAAGTTTGGTCTACATTTAAATAAAAACTACCTATAGCATTAAAATTGCATTGCTCAGGAGCGATTATAGATAGAAAGGTTTCACCGTTATCTCTTTTGTATAAATGATATGTTTCACCAACAATAGGCTCAAAAGTAAATTTAGCATCAAATATGAGCTTATTATACTTAAACTCCTCAATCATTTTTTTATACTCCTCTTGGAGTTCTAGATATTTAGCTTTGGCTTTATGGTTTATTTTATTAATACTTCTATTTTTCCAAGAGATATTATCGGTAGTGGTAATTACCGGAGCACCGACTGATGTTGAATACGGTTTGAGTGCCGCATCGTAGGTTTTAGTTTCTGGATTGAAAACAACATTATCGGGTTTTTTATCGTCTTTCATGAAAAAAATGTATTAGCTCAACTTTTCAAGTTGTTTCATAACTTCATCGGCCTCAAAAGCTTTTTGATCACTCATTTTTCTATTTGTAGTGGATAACTTATGGGCTTCTGCAAGAAGCTTTTCGTACTGTGCTTGTAACTTTTCTTTATCTGACTTTTTTTTGAATAATCCGAACATAGTTTTTTTTTTACGTTTAGGTATTAAAACGCATATGTTAATAAAACAAAGATACAAAATGTTTAATTATTATCAATAATTGATAAACAAAATGATTTTAGAAACAATTTTGAATATACAATTAAATATAATTGTTTTAAATATTTAAATTGTTATTGGTAGTTTTAATAGTTTGCAAAACTTATTAAATTTTTTCTTGTTTAGTCCTGAAATATGGCTACAGGTTAAAATTGATTTTCAAGCAACTAATTTAGTAAACTGGCCAAAACCAGCAATTAATTTTATACGACTTAAGTAGTTATTTTCTTTTATTCAATTCAGATATCATTATTTCATATAATTCCTCAAATTTAATTTTCAATCCATTTGTTGATATTTGAATCGGTGAACCAAACTTTTTAAAATTAGTTTCAACATTTTTTCTTGTTAGAATATTTTTTTGTCTGTCGATAAAATCGTTCGGGTTATTGACAATTACTCTTATGAAATTTTGATTTACGACTTTACTTTTTTCAATACTTTCAATATTCTCCCATTTTATAAGTCCAGAGTTTATGGAAGTTGAGTTGTCATATATTCCCTCATCATTAATTTTTATGCCGTATTTATTTTCAAAGAGTTTTTTTGAAATCAATATTCCCATTCCTCCAAAGAAGATTATGGAAAGAAATCCAATTGATTTTCGAAAAATATTATTATTAAGTATCTCAACATTTACAATTGGTGCGTAAAAGGCGATCCATATTCCTAATAACACAAACAACAGTGAAAGTCCAATTAAACCAATGATTTTTAACTTACTAATTTCTATAATTTTTTCTTCCATTTTCGTTTTTTTGATGTCTTGTCCTGAAATATTGATACTGGTTAATATTGAATTAAGCTGATAATTTATATACCATATTAGGTGTTTTATAATCTAAAGATAAGTGTAATCTTATTTCGTTGTGTAAATTAATAGCATTTTTTGCAGCTCTTTTTGCTTGTGCTACGTTATCAAACGTCTGTTCTAAATAAAATTCATCTTTTAAAATTCCGTTTACATGTTCTGCCATTGCGTTTTCGGAACAATGATTTTATTATGTCATACTAATATCTATCTTTTTCTTTTAAGTATTTATGTGTATACATTGCTACAATATTGTATGCCTATATCCGAATGATGAACAAGTTTTTTAATGTTTTTAGCCTGATATATAGCCTTTTTAAGCGCTCTTATACAACTTTTTAATTCTAGGCTATCACTCAGATCATATCCCACTATTTTTCTTGAATGCATATCCGTTATTAAAGCCAAGTAACAAAAGTCTTTTATGGTTCTAATGTACGTGATATCACTCACCCAAACTTGGTTAGCTCTAGTAACTTCTAAGTCTTTTATAATGTTGTTATACTTATAAAAACGATGATAAGAGTTTGTTATTCTAAAGCTGGTTTTCTTTCTAAGTGTAAGCATATTGTGTTTTCTAAGAACATTAAATAAAGTATCTCTACCGACTTTTAGGTTAGCTTTAGTAAATTCATCATCTAGAGATTTAATAAGTTTACGTACACCTTCTCTAGGAAGGGATTTACGTTTTTTACTGACTATATTTATAATTTGTTTTTCTAGTTTTAAACGTTTATCAGCTCTAGATTTGTATTTATAATACGCATCACGTTTAAGTCCAAAACAATGAGTTATAGTTGTTCAAGAAGCAAATCCCTTAGATTTTTCTTAAGCTTTAATTAAGGCTTTATACTTAACTTTTTTTTTAGTTCAGCAATAGATTTGTATCCTAAATCTTCAGCAGCTACTTCTAGATAGGATTCTTCTATCATTGCATCCAGATCCTTTTTAAGAAGTAGTTTTTTAAGCTGCTCAATTTCTTTTTGAAGTGCTTTAATCTTAGATATTTCGTCTTTAGTTTCCACTTTTACTCTTGTGTTCATTAGGTCTTTACGATTATACTTTTTATTCCACTCATAGACTGTTGTAGGTGCAATAGAGTAGAGTTTACAAAGTTCGCTCTTTGTGTACTTTCCCTTACTAAGCTCGTCAAGGATTTTTTTAATTTAAAAGGTTCGCTGTAACGTTTAATTACTTTGTCATTTCTGTACATAATGTTTAAATTATGTAGCCTTTATTCAGGACGGGTCACTCTGTTTCTAGTTTTAATAAAAGCTAGATACTGAGTTTTTTTTTAAGTTGCTGAACATTTTTATATCCTAATTTTTCTGCAGCTACTTCAAGATAAGATTCCTCTACCATTGCATCCAGATCCTT
>Ga0209828_1000018_pt1 | contig 124486 bp, 105 predicted proteins | sample MaitaG_FD_187429 | JGI IMG/M metagenome (GOLD analysis project Ga0209828, IMG submission 187429) | Marine algal microbial communities from Maine, USA - Maine_Asex2 metaG (SPAdes) (version 2) | ecosystem: Host-associated > Algae > Red algae > Unclassified | place: Maine, USA | collected 2015-01-05
GGCATTTCCAATCAGGCATTTCCAAGACGAACTGACAAAGCGGCTTACGCAACTTACGAAAAATTACGAGCCCATTCAGCAAGCTATCGACTTTTTTATCGACTGCATTCGACTTGATGGCGTCCTTCAGGCTTTCGGAACCGGTCATTCTGAAGCCTTTGCGATGGAGATTGCGGGTCGCGCAGGTGGGTTATCCCAAGCAACCGGATTCCGTTGCGATACGTAGTATTGCACGGAAACCGCGACGTTACGGCACTGTCAGGCCCCGAACTAGAGCGCGATGACAGCGTTGTTGATGAACTGCCCGCTTGCCACAATGTACTTCCGCAGGATGTGTTCTTTATAGCGTCAAATTCGGGAGTCAATAAATCCATCATCGGCATGTCACTGGCCGTAGAAGCGCGCGGACACAAGCTGATCGCGGTGACCAGCCTGGATCATTCGCGGCAGGTGCCCCCGCTCCATGTAAGCGGCAAGCGCTTGTATAAAATCGCCGACGTTGTCATCGACAATCTGGCCCCGCGCGGTGACACGGTTTCGACTTTGGAAAGTGGCGCAGGCGTTTGCGCTGTGTCATCTACTACCTTAATGCGGCCATTGCGTCAGCGATCAAAGAGGGTGGTCATGAAGTGCGTCTCGGGCTTGAAAACCTGACACCTGATTGCTGACTACACCCTGCAATGCAAGCTGTGCTGACGGATATTCAAGATATTGTCGACGCGGAATACATGAAGCCGGGTGGTGCGGGCACCTTTACCGCAGTACAGGCCCAGTGGAGCAACGAGAAAGCCTTCTTGATGTTGCCGATGGCAAAGCCTGCAATTGCATCCGTGGCGATCTTCAATTTTCTGGGCCTATGGAACCAGTTCTTGTTGCCTGTCGCGTTGAACACAAATCGCGACAACTATGTCCTGACGCAAGGCATGGCGGGGTTTGCGTCCCAGGCAGGATACGCAGTTGATTTTGGCGCGCTTTTCGCGGCTGTCGTCATCACGCTTGTTCCAGTACTGGTCGTCTACCTGGTATTCCAGCGGCAACTGCATGGATCCGTCTCAAGAGGTCTCATGAAATGATCAGGGTACAAAATCAAAAAGTCTCTAACGTGGCCCGATCACAGATGCGGCGCGAAATAGAGCAAATCCCCGAGGCGGCGGATTGGCTGCTGTCCAACGCTGGGCCGTCGATCAAACACGCAGCCAGTGCATTGCCGGATCTTGATCCTGCGGCTCTTACGACGATTGCACGAGGATCATCCGATCACGCCGCAGCGTATTTCAAGTACATCGCCGAGTTGTTGGTCGGACTGCCTGTGGCATCAATGGGTCCGTCCGTTGCATCCGTTTTTTAACGCCCTTTGAAACTGCGTGGCAGCGCCTGTGTGATGATTTCTCAATCCGGCCAAAGCCCCGATTTGATCACTAGCGGCCAGATGGCGCATGACAATGGCGCGCTGACCATCGCATTGACGAACAATTCCGCATCGCCGCTGGCAAAGCTTGCCGACCACATGCTAAATCTTAGTGCGGGCGCAGAGCTGAGCGTCGCTGCGACAAAATCCTTTATCAATTCAACCATCGCAGGTGTCTGGCTGTTTGCCGAACTGGCGCAAGACGACGATCTTCTTACAGCGATCCAAAGTCTGCCCCGGCAATTAGCAGTAGCGATCGGTTTGGACTGGTCCGCCGCAGCTGTTGCTATGCAAAACAAATCATCTGTTTTGGCACTAGGTCGAGGGCCATCGTTTGCCATGGCACAGGAAGCGGCATTGAAACTGAAAGAGACCTGCCGCCTGCATGCAGAGGCATTTTCAACGGCAGAGGTTCTGCATGGTCCGGTTGCCATTGTCGGACAAGATTTCCCCATCATTACATTCGCATCTGCTGACGCCTCAGAGGCCTCTGTGGTGGCGGTTTGCGATCGCTTGACCGCTGACGGAGCATCTGTCTTTGTTACTTCTGACAAAGCCGCATCTGCTCATGCCTTGCCATGCGTTCGTACTGATAACCCGCTGACAGACTCGATTTCTCTTATCACAAGTCACTAAAGCATGGTCGAGACATTATCTTTGACATTGGGCTTTGATCCCGATGCGCCACACAACCTGAAAAAAGTGACGCAGACCGTATGACAGATGACGCTCGACCGTTGCACCATTGCGACCACACTGAAATCACACAACCCCGGTAGACGAATTTATCTGCCAACACAAACGCTAGACCGTAACATTATGTCTGGAGTCACTATCCAGAACGTCGCGAAATCCTTCGGTTCGGTTGAAGTCATCAAAGACCTTAACCTCAGCGTCCCGTCAGGATCTTTTTGCGTATTCGTCGGGCCGTCAGGCTGCGGAAAATACACCTTGTTGCGGATGATAGCGGGGTTGGACAAAACCTCGGAAGGATCCATTCAGATCAACGGAAAAGAGATGGTCGGCGTCGAACCCGCGCGTCGCGGCGTGGCGATGGTTTTTCAGTCTTACGCACTTTATCCGCATATGACAGTCCACGAAAACATCTGTTTTGGGCTGCGCATGCGCCGGACCTTTGCCGAGGATACAAAGACAAAACTTCAAGATGCCGCACGGATGCTTAAGTTGGATGAACTGCTGGATCGCACACCGCCGCAGCTGTCTGGTGGCCAACGCCAACGTGTCGCAATCGGTCGGGCGATTGTGCGCGAACCAGATGCGTTTTTGTTTGACGAACCTTTGTCAAATCTTGACGCCGCATTAAGGGTCGAGATGCGCACAGAATATATTCGGCTGTATTCCGAACTAAAGGCAACCATGATTTACGTGACCCACGATCAGGTTGAAGCGATGACCAAGGCTGAGGTGATCGTTGTCATGAATGCTGGCAAGATCGAACAAGTGGGCTCCCCGCTTGAGCTGTACCACAATCCCCAAACGCTTTTTGTCGCCCAATTCCTGGGCTCGCCGCAGATGAATACCTTTCCAGTAAAATTGGAAACTCCTGTAAACGGCTTTGCGAAATGCCTCTTGCCAGGCGGTCAGTCAATTATCCTCGGTACCATTGAGGAAGCGGTACCAGAGGCCATCCGGGGCGTAAGGCCGGAACATTTGGGCGTCGATAACGACGGAGACATCAAAGGCATTGTGCGATTGGCAGAACGTCTTGGCCCGGAAATCTATGTGCATATCGACATCGGGCAAGAAGTCCCCGTTATCGTTAGAGCAGGCGCATTGACGACATTGGCCGGGGGCCATACCTGCTGTCTGAAGTTGAACGTCGAGGCATGCCACCTGTTTTCAACAAGCGGTGTGACAATACGCAGTGGCTCATTGATGTAAGGCAATTATAAGAACGAGGCAGGAAGCTCCAGCGGCGCTGTATTATGAGTTCTCATTTAAAATCACGTAGCGCAAGATCGCAATAGTCGATGGAATATTTACGTGCAAGCTGTCTGAGACGCTATTGCCTCATTATATTGTAACATCTCGAATAAAGTGGAAACTGTCCGCGAGTCTGGCCATGAGTCTGGCCATGAGTTTAGTTTCCAACGCCCACCGCGTATGGGGCTTTACCACAATGCGTTTATATTTCAGATGCGGTAATTCTCATGACTGTCTTTGGATCGCGCCCTTTTAGTTGAACAGACCACAGACAGACGACTCATCTGTAATTTCCGCCGTTCCGTGCACGCACAAAGTTTCGGAGACTTACGGAATCAAGCAAATAAGCGCGACTACCGGGCGACACAAGATGGAAGTCAAGAAGAAAACGTTCAATAAGTTGAGTAATTTGCGAGCAGGTTTTGAAGGTAATATCTTCGAGCTTGAGGGTGCACTTTGCATGGATAAGGCAAGGTGGAAAGGCTCTTAGGATTTAACGCTTACGTTTGGTCTTCTGCACTTAACTATAAACTTGTGAGAATGCATCTTTTCAGTTCTGCGTATTCACCTAAGATATCGCCGCTGAACAGAAACTCGGCTTGCTACTGGCGAGTCTGTGTCAGTCCGTAATATCAAATTGCTCAGATTTTCCGTTTTTGGACAGACACTAGTGAACGGTTAAAAGGTATACGGCTGACTGATGACTTTCATCGGCTGGGTTTTGGGTGGGTTACTTGCCGTGCGCTTTGGCGTGATGCGTATCCTGCTTTGTTGTTTCACCGTCCCCGAGGCAAACTGGCGTATTTTCCGCATAACCCTTTAATTTACGTCACATCGTAAAAAAACTTCAGTGCCTGTTATCGTAGCTCATCCTTCTTAGTGACGCAAAGAGCGAAATACTGCTAAACCTGCATCAATTTCGGATTAGTCAATGCGTATCGTGCTGAAATTCTGTGCCTTTCTGCTGGCATATATTGTCGCTGGCTGGTACGGATATCATCTGAGTGTATCGGCAAGCCAGGCAATTGCGGTATGGCCCGCGGCGGGCGTGGCTCTGGCCGGGGTTATTCTTCTGGGCTATCGGTACGCACCCGCGATTGCATTGGCACCGTGCCTGCAGATTCCTATACTTGGCCAGCAGCTAAGCTTCTCCTCTACCTTGTTGGCAATCGTGCTGGGCATTGGGGCCATGCTTCAAGCGCTGGCAGGCGCATGGGCATGCCGGCGCTTTCTGTACTTCCCTAATGCGTTGGACGACTACTCAAGCATTTTCAAACTGCTGGTTATTGGCGGAATCTTGTGCACAACGATCAGTGCAACCGTGGGTACCACCAGCCTGGTGTTAGCTGGGTTTGTCCCGCTTGAACTCGCACCCGGTCAATGGCTTGTCTGGTGGATAGGAGATAGTTTGGGCGTGGCAGTTTTTGCACCCATCGGCTTGCTGGTACTGGGGCAAACGATCGGGCCACATGCGGTCAGTGGCACGCGCAAACTGTCCGCGCTCGGTATGGTGTTGATTGGTCTTGTGTCAGTCACTTTGCTATATGGCATGGCGAATAATCGCGATAAGGATCAGCGGATGGCTGAGCTCGACAAGCAAGCCCGCAGTCTGTCCCACGCTTTACTCGCACAGCTACAAAGCTATGAAGACATGTTGCTCGCCAATGAAGGGTTTTTTCTGGCATCTGATTATGTTTCCTACAAGGAATACAGCACATTCGTAACCCGTTTTATTTCACGTTACCCCGAACTCCAGGCACTCTCCTGGTATGCGAAAGTCAAACACAGCCAACGCATCTCTTTTGAAAAGAGGTTACGCGAGCAGGGATTTCCCGATTTCAGAATTTACGATCGCGTATCGCCTGGCAAGACGCAGCTCGCGGCTGAGCGACGCTTTTATTTGCCGGTCTCATACGTATATCCCTACGTCGGCAATGAGGCGGCGCACGGTTTCGATGTTTTAGGGCCAGACCCGACAAACAATAATTATCAACAAAAGCTACTAAGAATAGTCATGCAGACGGGTCAGACTGTCAGCACCGGACGTATCTCGTTGGTGCAGGCAGAAGATCAATTTGGGTTATTGGTATATCACCCTGTTTTTGAATACGACGCTCCCTTGCCTGAAGTGCTGGGCGTCACCGCTGCCATGCTGATTGTTCCCAAAATGCTGAAACAGATTCGAGAGCAAGCGCAGGAGCAAGGCCTCGAATTCATATTACGCAATCGTTCGGCAGGCGAAGATGAACAGTTCATGCATGACTCTCGAGATTCACTTGCACAGCAGATAACCCTGATACCTGATGAAGGCAGTACTGTTATTTCACGTGACATTTCCTTTTTTGATCTTGATCTGGAACTCACGGTGTTCAATAACAAGGCAACCTCGGTTGGGTACAATTGGGTTTTGTGGGGCATTATTACCGTTGGATTTTTTAGTACAGCCCTCTTCAGCACCCTGACGATACTGGTGACCGCTCGCTCCGATCTTGTTAAATTGCAAGTGGATCAGAAAACTGCAGAACTGGTTAAAGCCAACGAGGAGTTGCAAGGGTTCGCCTATCGAACCTCACACGATTTGCGCTCACCATTGGTAAGCTCGATCGGTTTGCTCGAAGAAACACAGGCTAACATTGACCCCGCTGACCATGACTCGAAGCACATGATCATGCTGGTCAGCCGGTCGCTCAAGAAGCTTGATCGTCTGGTTTCTGACATTCACGCATTGACCAGGGCGCAACATCTTGATGAGCCGGATAAAACAGTAGATTTCGAAAGACTGCTGGTCGACTCACTTGAAACTGTCTCAACCATGTCAGGGTACGACAAGATAGACGTGCGCACTCTGGTTGACGTATCTGATGAGTATCAAGCGCCTATTAGCCGACTTAAACTGATACTGGAAAATCTTTTGTCAAATGCCGTAAAATACCGGAACCCGGATCAATCCGAATCTTACATCGACATCAGTTTTCGTCAACAGAACGAGTCGGTGCTCATACGCATCAGCGATAACGGGCTTGGAATCCCGGAGAACAAGCAAGAGAGGCTGTTCAAGATGTTTGAACGTTTCCACCCGCGAACCTCATTTGGTTCAGGGCTTGGCTTATACATGATTCAGAAAAGCGTTGTGATGCTCGGTGGCTCAGTCACCTTTAAAGACAACGACGGGGGGGCGAGCTTCTTGGTAACATTGCCGTTCCGTCGCGAAGCAGCATAATCATGATGCTGCTGGACTTAATCGTGTTGGCATGTGATTCGAACAACGAAGCAGGCAGCATCCGTGCTTCGATGGCAGTAAAGTTGAAGCTGATTTCATAGACTTAGCTGACAAGTCAAGCCGCACGAGGGTAAATTATGACACTGAAATCTGTATTAGTTGTTGACGATGACGAAGGTGATCAGTTTCTTACGCAACGTGCCATTCGCAAATTTGACGGTTCAATTGTCATTCATGCCGCGTATGATGGCGAGGAAGCGCTTTCACTTGTACGCGATCAGGGACTTCGCCTGGACGCTATCTTTCTTGATATCAATATGCCGGGCATGGGAGGTCTGGAATTTCTGCAGCACTATAGTCAATACGATAGCGCAACATCCGTAGTTGTCATGCTGACCACATCCGACAATGATCGTGATCGTAACATCTGCGGGCAGTATACGTGTGCCAAACACTACGTCCTCAAGCCCCTATTGGCTGAGACTCTGGCAAATCTGAACTTCCGAGACTGAACATCTGATGGTGTGCTTGGCCAGCCACCAGGCTAAAGCTTTCTGGTAGCAGGTGCTGGGTAAAGGGTATTCAGGCACAAGCCAATCTTGAGATCTGTGTTTTCGTTTTGAACTTTGATCAACCTCTGCTGCCAATCGGCTGGAAATACAGCAGTTTCAGGTCCCACACCTTGGGCGTAATAGCCAAAATTTTCTTGAAACGGCGAAAGCTCACCGATAGAGCCGTCGATAAGATCAGCAAGTTCTGGAGCATGCAGTGGATACAGATCGGCTTCCATTGATCGTAAGAAAAAATCTGGTGCGACAGGTAGTGCTCCAAGTATAGACTGGCTTCTGATAACCACTATTTCGTGCTGATCGGTAATGGCCGCAGCTGACCGGATCAGATGCTCTAGTTCTTCACGGCGCACGTCTGACAGACCAGCTTTTCAGAAACGCAAACCGTTCCTTATGCGTAAGAATTCCTGTGAACGGAGAAGATTGACTAAGGGCGTCTGCTCTTTCTGGTCGCTCAACCGCTAGCGCCAGGCAATCATCCAGACTGGTATCCAGCGCTTGCTCCATTCCATAAGATAGGGTTGGGAGGCAGGCGAAACATCATTTCTCCAGCGCTTTAGCGTCTTGGCGACATGTTCTATAAGGCAGGGGTTTTGGCGGATTTTCTCAACTATCAAGGTGTGCATTGCCAGCGACCGAGGGTCGAGATCCTGATGTGTTCACATGGTCATGGTTTATGAATACCGAGCGCTCAGTATTGCACAAAACGGGAAAGAGAATTTCAGTTGAGTACGACCTGAGCAGGCGGCCTTCCGTATAACGCCGATCCCTGGAACGCGCGACGACGTCAAGTGTTCAATATAGAAATGCGGATACCCCGGAGGGCATCCAGTCTACAGCGCTTGTTGTGGTCCGATGAAACTCGTCGCGTGATTAAGCATAACAAACCTGCAAAGTCGGACTAAAGGATTTATTGAAGGTGTCAGTTTGAGGTGATGCGCAGTTTGCAGCGCTTGATAATCAAACATCCTTTACTTTGACTAAATTTCACCTGCATGAGAACAATTAGCTATTATCAGGATTAGATCAATTGCAGCTACCACTATTGCACCGCATCCATTGATTCAACTATTCCAATAAAATCCAGAGGTTCTCATGATCAGAATGTGCGCTTTGTTTTTTCAGCTATTGTCACTTTGGCATCGTTTTTTGTCGTTTCGCATACGGCGCATACTCCCCGTTATTGGCTGTTTGCTAGTTACCGGATTCGCCCCCAACTTGGTCTATGGTGCTTGTTTAGTGCCTGTAGAGACCTCTGAAGTCGCCATCCCTCAGTGGAATTCAAACTCAGGCTGGTTGCCGTTAACCAACAATCCCGCACTACGTAGTTCGATTACCAAATTGACGGTCGCCGTTTCCAACAACGATTTCACCACTGGAAATACCTTACATGTGCTGGAAAACTGGAAGCCAGTTGCTATTGCCACTGCCGATGTTGATACCACGACTACCATCAGCATACCAACTAGCTCAACGCCCGCCACGCTACAGTTCTATATAGCTCATGCTGTCGGCGCGAGTTATAACGCTGAATTAGCACTTTGTGACGGACCAGGACCAGGACCGGGACCAGGACCAGGACCAGGACCAGGACCAGGACCAGGACCAGGACCAGGACCGCTCTCACGGTTCCTCAAGATTGCCTACCCGCTGCAATGTCCGTTAGTTCAAGTGCAACCTTTGCTATGTGGCGAGAAAAAATTGATGCACCTGGTAATAGCTCAGCCCCTTTAGGCACAAGCAATGCCGGTGAAGACTGCCGTGATCTGCACGACCGCTATTGGGTCAAGGGTGATGATGGCTTGGCTTATCATACCTGGCATCCGGCAGCAGTGGCCGGTTGTGAGTTTCGCCATGAACATGGTGATAATGCCGCCAATTCGAATATTCTGAACTATGCTGGCGGTTACCCTCCTTTTGCCTTCGTGATGGAGCAGCAGCAGGCGGCACATCCAAATATGCCTCGCCATGAAGATCACTTCGGTCACAAAATTGTAGTCGCCAACGATATTAGACTCGCCATTGGTACTTCAACAGATAGCAACGACACTCTCTACGATTCAGGAATAAACTGTGATTGGCTTTCGAAAATTCACCAGGGATCCCACTCTGCTGATGCGCTTACCAACAATACCCATGAGTATTTTTTGAATCTTCAGTGTGATGATACCCATCAACAAGAGTCTACCGAATTTTCTGTAAAGGTAATGGCTGATTGGGGTCAGGCAAACAAAGTAACTTTTATCAATGATGGTTTCGTTATTATTGATCCAGTTGAAACTCAGGTGACTTCTTTTCTGACTAGACCCTGGAACGGAGAGCCTGACCCTATTGCACCACCCAATATGACCTCGCCTCCTAATTCGAATGGTGTGCGCGAATTTACGTCCATAACAGGTCTGCAGTGGAGACCCTGGAGCGAGGTAAGACAACCTGAATTGTGGCAACAAAGTGAAGTTTCTATTCAAACACCAGTAGGAAGCATTACTTTTGCGCCTTACTATGTGGTGAAAAATCCATCCCGTTTATTGAAGAGCGATAATACGCTACAGCGTACAGTTGACTTGTGTTACGAGGATAATGGGACACGACTATCAGGACCCTTCTGTTCCATATTACCGCTTAGCCGTCCGGGGCCGGATTACTGGAAGTCTGCAGCCTCGCCTTTTAATGGCTCAATGCGGTCGGTCAATTTCAAGGCCATTGAAGTTAATAATGACGGTGGACCGGCGGAATTCTGCACCGATCCATTTGGCCAGATGTCCGACGAGACGCCGCCTTGTTCTTCGAATAATATCAAGCAAAAATCGGCATCCATTAGAAATTACTGGAATTCGCAATCTGGAAACTTTGCTCAATGCGTCAGGGATACCTCGGGCGTTTGTCGTAACAAGAATTTGGCGGGCACACTTGAGCGCTGGACCATGGATTATGTTGATGGTCAATGGGTTACTGAAAGGGTAGGTGCTGAATCACTTGGTGGTAGCGCTTACAAACCCGCTTTGATAGGCTTCGAATGGATTTCCAACCATGGTAATGATGCAGGAGTACGAACACCTAACTAGCGACGATATTTTCTTTTAACAAGGCTCTCTCGTTGTCAATTTGGAACTATTGCCAAAGCCGTTGACCAAGCCACTGGAAATCACTCCAGTGGCTTTACTTATGCGATAGTCGTCACAGTCTTTTCAAGTGGGCAGATTACTCATGAATCAGAGAGTACATTAATGCAAATATAGAGTTAAAATTATCTGCAGGTTCTGCATTATTAGCACCGATTATCAGTCTGCAAATGCCATACGAGTAACGCGCTGGAGCAAGATGACGTCAGACAGAACAGATGATCCAGATGTAAAAAGTGATGAGCTGGTAGAGATACTAGTTGATCATCAGCGCAATCGCATTGAACGAACACGAGCTACGCAACAACTGTATCAGCGCCATGCCTCATGGGTAGTGCAGCAGATAGGCAGAAAAATATACAATCTGGATGATGTCCAGGATATTGCACAAACAGTGTGGATGCAGGTGTTACAGCCTGAGAAACTGGGTAGTGAATACAAAAACCTGAACGGTAAATTCAGAGCGTATCTGCATGCGCCGATTCGATGGGCAATACTGAAACATATAAACAAGTTGCCTTTTACTATCAACAATGCCGGTGAAAAAGCACCTGTCAAATATACTGACATCAGCGATTCGCTTTTGGATGAGTGCCTTGAGAAAAATATGCTCGATGAGGTTATTGAAAATATCATCAAACCGCACTTAAAGTACATTGATATCAAGTCCAGAAATGTCTATGTAGTTAATGAGTACGACGTTATCTTTGAAATAGCGCCAACATTGGCAGATGTGGCCACAATAAATGGAATTGATGATTCCGAGGCTGTCAGACTATTTGACAAAGCAAGCAGTAAAACCACAAAAAACTGCTCAGATGAAGAAATATCCGTATACCTGCCAGTTAACTATGAATCGTTGGTTGATCCTGTTTTGTTAAATAAGTCAAGTGGACGATATCTCGCCAACCTCATTGGGATTAGTGAGTCGGCTTTCAGAAAACGCCTACATAGTGCACGCAAATATTTGCTGGATACTGTTCGAGAGAATCTGATCATTCTGACAGAGGGAACGAGCCATGAATAAAGACAGCCACCGGCAAGAGCTGATTCATGTCGTCAAGCTGCACAAGCAAAGCTTACGTTCTGTTGAAAAGTTGCCAGAAGAGCAGATGGCACAACTCGAATCCAGTGTGTATAAGCACATTGATCAACTATTTTCCAAAAGCAAAGTAATGCCTGCAACGATCAAAAATGACGTGATTGCTAAAGAATACTCGCGAAAAAAGGGCCTGACGAAAAAACGTAATTCATTAATGGCATGGCTGTTTCCAGCCAGATATGTCCAGGTTTTGGTGATGGTATTATTTTCGGCGGGAGCTGTGACTTATCTGTTATCAAACAACCGCACATCGGAAATGCTATTCGACATTCCAGAGTCAGTGGTTGCGGCAGATGTGGATCGTTATATTCAAATACCGCAGCAGAACTTACGAGCATTGGCAGGGGCATCAGTGTCGGATCGTCGCAGTGCGTTTTTGGCGGGCGTCACGCAAGCAGATCTCGACTTGATCGCAGATACAGAATCTGCCACTACTCAGCAAATGGCACTTTGGTATCACCATATTGCTACCGACATCCCGGCAGTCGATGTGCCCGACGCATTGAAAACTGTGCAATCAAGCGTGATCCGTTTTTCCGCCGATGAACAGACCAGCTTATGGTTGAAGTACGGGTACGCGGTTGAAGTAGTGCACCTTGCTGCGAAGCGCTCGATGGTTGATCTGAACACAAGCGCGTTAGCTGATGCATTGCAGTTCTATAGCACTCAGGCATTAAGTTCTGAGCACGATAAAGCTGAGTCGAATATCTCCGATTTGAGTATCAGTCTTGCCGATATATCCAGACAATACCTTCTCAACCATGAAAATTTGATCGCAGCTCACCGCGATCAGTTGATAACACCTGAGCAAGTTCAACAGATCGTTGATATGACTGACAACATGAAGATTCTGATTCAGTAGTTATGGCTAACGCAACGATCATTAGCTCGTTTCTTTTATTAGCAATCTTTGTGATTCCATCGATTGGGCTGGGCAGCGAGTGTGCCACCAGCAGGTGTTATATCGATGCATACCAAAGTGTTGATCCATCTGAACTACCCGTTGTAGCTCGAGTCAACAACATCTATAAAAAACTCAGTCGGACAATTGGTTCACAGCAAGCCAACAGATCCAGGTTGCATGTAATTGATAGTGACAGTCACCCCTGGGCTGTTGCGTTAAGCGACAATTCAGTTGTGATTACCAAGGGTGCTATTGAATTAATGTACCTTGAGAACGATCTGGAACTAGGCGATGCGCGCACCGCGTTTGTACTTGGACACGAATTATCGCATTTGGGTACAGAGGATCTGTTTCATCATCGAGCCTTTGTAAACAATCGAAGACTCCAGACGAGGGAAACATTGTGGCAGCAATCACGCCCCGAAGAGGAGTTGCGTGCTGATCTGCGTGGTTATACTTTTGCAACTATTGCGGGTTACCAAACAGATCGGCTTATTGGTGGTGAAGGTGACTTTTTCCGTCGCTGGCTAGCTCAAACTGGTGGTGTGGACAGTTCTGATACAAACGATAGCACTCATCCGAGCAATGAAACTCGCAGACGATATTTACAGGAAGGTTTCAAGAAAATACTGCAAGATGTCCCGTATTATCGTTATGCAGTTGCGCTGGCGCACTTTGGTCACTATGAGGATGCTCAAGTTCTGTTTGAGGACTATTTGAATCGTGTAGAAACAAAGGAGGCATACAGTAATCTGGGCTACGTACATCTTCAGCTTGCCAGAGAGAAAATGCCAGTTGAATTGGCTTACAAATACTGGATTCCTACCTTGCTGGAGTCCAACAGTGGATTGAAAATAGTAAGAGCGCGCAGTCTTTTTGAACAACAAATGCCGCAGGAGGCGATGGTCCATTTACAGAAAGCAGAACAGCGGCTGAAGCATGCAATCAACATGGATGATCAACAGTTAACCAGCTACATTAACCTGGCGGCTGTTTACCTATACATGCCAGGTAAAATACACCGGGCTTATGCTGCGATTGAAGATGCACGGCAGACCTCTCTCGGGAAAAGTTCAGCAGTGGCGAGTCAGCTTGAAAGTATCTATCAACTGATTCGGGTAAATGACAATGTAGATGACGCTGACCGATGGCCGCATGCGCGCGACATAATGGTTGAATTGTCAAGCGAGAAAACTGCGCCAGACAATCTGCTATTTAATTTCGCACGCATGTTAGACGACAGGGGCAGGGATGACACGGCGGCTCAGTACTGGCAACGACTGTATCGGCGATTGGATAGTTTGCCACCGGCATACCAGGCACAGGTTTGTTTCAGGTTGCAGAAAAACTGTTGTTGGGAGAACAGCCAAAGAGCCGCACCCTGGCTGACCAGTGGCATTCCACTAGGGAAAGATATCAGATATCCCGATGTACAAAGTTATCTCAAGAAAATATGGAACACCGGCTCACCTTCCAAAAAAAAACTAGTCGGCTTGGAAGCACAGGTGTTCTTGAACGATAGGGGGGACAGCCTCCTTGCACTGGATAATCATATAGAAATGATGATTGTGCGTAATGTGCCTTCAGATTACCGCAGTTTGATAGATCTGCAAGAGGAGTTCGGAGCTCCACAAGTCTCTTTACCCGTCGCTGGGGGTCAGTTGCATTCTTTTAGCTCCGGTTGGTCTGCACTTGTTCAAAATGAGAAGGTCGTTGAGGTATGGGTTGCTGAATTGTCCAACACTCCATAGTCGGCACTGTTAAAAGATCTGGTGACATATCGACAGGCCTTATCTTGTAACGGCTTGGCGTTCTAGCCAGGTCATTGTTATTCCACACGCCAACACAAAAAATCAGGTGATGCAGATAAAAATGTTTAAGGCGAGATCACAAGCTTTTGTTGGTAGATATTGGCTGCACGACTGTTGTCTAGGGCATAATAGGAGATTCTATTCATGGTGTTAGTGCGTTATGGATGTAAAAACTATCTCTGAGATTGCTGATCAGACAGTCACAATACATTACAGATCTCTGCATTGAAAACCTATGATTTACAATTCTCAATCCAAACAAAGTCAGGTATGTTGTGTTCGACGTGGTTTTTTGTGTACGATCAAGAGATTGCTGTGTTTGATACTTGTAGCGTTGTGCTTGCTCGGTTTTACTAATAAATCAAAATCAGAAACTCGACATGCCCTGATTATTGGCAATAGCAACTATGGTTCCGGATTCAGTTTATCCAATCCGTTTAATGATGCTACTGCCATTGCCGAAAAGTTATCGTCCATCGGTTACGTCGTTCACAAAGATCGCGCTCTGGTTGACCTCCAGATAGACGAATTCAACGACGAAATAGACTCTTTCCTTAATTCTGTTGAAGATGGTTCGTCCGTCCTGATTTATTATGCCGGTCATGGTTCAGCCAGCGCCGGTGAGAATTTCCTCATCCCCATTCTTCCTGACGGGGTCAAGCTTGGAACCGAGAGCGATATTAGAAATCGCTCCATCTCACTGTCGAGCATATTGGAACGCGTCCAACGCTATAACTCCACCGGCATTAACGTCCTGTTTATTGATGCATGCCGTGATGCTCCGGTCGCGAATTTTTCGCGTTCCATAAACCTGACCGGATTGACTTCACTGGACACTCGCTGGCAGCCGCAGGGATCGTTCGTGGGGTTTTCAACTGAGTACGGTAAAGTGGCAGTCGATGGTGATGGCTCTGAATACAGCCCATTCGCCTCTGCCATGCTTAACAACCTGGATACGCGTGCAGACACGCCTATTGAGCTCTTTTTCAAGAATGTGAGTAACGAGGTATATAAAACGACGGAAGGGCAGCAGTTTCCAATCCAGGAGCCCAAGATACGGGGCGACTACTGCTTGATACCGTGCAAATCTGTTGAGAGTGGCAGAGATGCAGATCCAGAATTCGGTTACCTGACAGTTGTTACCGAACCAAAGAGCGCTGAAGTCTGTTATCGGGTAGAAGATGAATGGCAAAACTGGAATTGCGGGCAGCAGATGGTTTTGCCGGTGGGCAAGCCTACTAATATAAGAGTGACGGCGAAGAATTACCACACGTATGAGACCATCACCGTACTTCGAGACCCTGAACAGCAGCTGATGGTCAATCTCAAGCGCGAAAGTCGTCGGGCTTATAAGATAGCCGGGGCGATTGCAGCAATTGTTGTAACTGGATTATTGATGTCCAATAGAAGTGATTCGAGTTCCGAAGGTGGATATCAAATTACGCTCACTACACCTATACCATAGTGTATTCGACGGTGAAGACGGCAGCGGAACAGTGGCAGCAACGTTTGCATTTATCCGGGGTTTTATGAATAAGTTTTGTACAAGGCTTTTACTGATATTATCTTGCGCACTGATCTCATGTGCAAGTGAGAACAGTAACGAACGCACAGTTATTGACCTTATTAGCCCTGAATCCAGTAGACAGATAATTGCCGTGAATGACATTGAGTGGCGGGTACTGATTCAGATAAATTCTGGCAACAGTCAATACTTTACCTTCGCAAACTCCGCCTTGCCACTGTCAGTAAATGCTGCTGGCGTTCTCAGAGGCGAAGAGAACAATATCAGCATAAAATGGTTCGAAATACTTCACAAACACACAGTGGAAATATCCGAACAATCACAGGCTTTTTTTGCAGATGGCTCCACAGTAATTGACGCACCTCAACGTCACACCCAATTTGACTATGACGGTGATGGCGAATCCAATTTGGTAGAACGCTCTGCTGGAACTTGCGTGTGGTCCTCCACTGAAAGTTGCGTCAATCCAGGTCAAACTGACATTCCAACAGATAATGTCCTATTGAACGGAGATTTCTCAGATGGAACCCGCTATTGGTATTCCGAACTTACTGAGATTGCTGACACGAGTGGTGAGTATTGTGTAATTTCTCCGGTTACGGCAGAAGATCGCTTTGATGCGCGAATAGATTACTTGCCACTGCCGTTTTTCATTGATGCTAATTCCACCTACGAAATAGTTTTCGATGTTCGCGCGCAAACAAGCTCAGAAGTATATATCCAGATGACAGCGAGAATCCTCGATACCTTCAAACCGCTGGTGGATACATCAGTAGCGGTGTCTACCACTTATGATACGAAATCGATAAGATATGAAAGTGTAGAAGAGGCATACAGTGAGGTCTCTATTGGTTTCAATTTCGGAGACGGCACTGAAAATATCTATTGCTTCGACAACATCAAATTGATCAGAGAAGTGTTGTAATTATTGTATTTTTGATGTGCAAATTAATGTTCGATGACTTCGCACGGGTAATGTGCTTGACAGGTATTTTAAACCTTAGGGTAAAAGTAATGCATGTCAATGAGAAAAGGGTAAACGACCTCACGTTTATGCCTACCGATGAATGTTGAATATATTCTTCGTCAATGATTGATCTGTACCACCGTAAAGTTGTCGGCTGGGCGATGAGTGACAGTAACGCTACGTAGCCGACTTTGTTTGAGCTGGATATAGCTCTCGAATTGATTTGCATTATCTGCAATTCTTACAGATATTTGCCCGCCAGATTCTCCTGGAAAAAACAATTCATGAATCGTCTTTATGTCGTTGTTCATAGTCAGGTACCACGCCACCGATCATACGAGTTACCTCAACTGCTGCGCTCTTTACTCGTGCGCCGAAAAGCGCCAAGGTGTCCTCAGCAAAACGCGCGGTGGGTCCGGAGATTGATATGCCGGCAATGGCATCCCCACGTGTGTCATGAATGGCGGCTGCGATACAACGCATGCCGGTATGTCGTTCTTCATCGTCGAACGCCCAGCCGCGTATGTAGGTTGTTGTCAGATCGCTGAAAAGTGCTTTCGGCGTTGTCAGCGTTTTAGCAGTGAACTCTGGCAGCCCTGTTTTTTGCAGTATGTCTTCAATTTTTTGTCTGGAGAGTTCTGCCAGTAATGCTTTGCCTATACCCGAGGAATGCGCCGGGCTTCGCGTACCCGGTAAATGGAACGCGCGAATAGGGTGTGTGCACTCCATCTGAGTGAGAAAGGTGACCTTGCCTGCGCCAGTAAGAATGGCAAGGTTGGCAGTCTCTCCTGTATCAAGCATTAGCTGCCGCATGACCGAACGCGAAGCTTCCGCCAGATTAGCTCTATTGAAATAGCTATTGCCAACCGTGAATGCTTCCACTCCGACAGACCATTCTTGCGTGGTCTCATCAAAGTTAACAAACTCGCGCTTTTGCAACGTCATAAGAAGTCGATAGGCAGTAGATGCAGGAAGTCCAACCTGAAGCGACAAATCGGCCAGAGATGCACTGCCACTTTTACTCAACAGTTGCAACACAAGCAGGCCGCGTTCCAATGCCTGCACGGTGCTGGTGTTTTCCTTGCGCTCAGTAGGCTGCAAACGTGGTCGACCGCGTTTGCGTCTGGGTTGCTCAGGGTCAGGATTGGGCAGATTCATGCTGACGGGATCATTTTGGCATCAAATACGATGTTTTATTTAAAATTAAATATTGTATAAATGCAATTAAAACTTTTTAAAAATAATATATATCTATATAAAACAACAATATAGGCTTTTATTAATTATATTAAAATATAATTTCGAAAAAATTGACTCTTACAGAATTCCCGCTGATAATTAGCCCACACTTTCATGATGTGAGCGGAAGATGATAGATCCACATGGTCAGAACCCGGTTTTCATTCCGGGCCCCACAAATATTCCTGATTGCCTGCGCTCTGCGATGAATGCTCAAACGATCGATCACCGGGCACCGGACTTTCAGAATGTTTTATTGCCGTTATTTGATGATCTGAAAAAGATATTCAAAACATCCACAGGGCATGTCATTACCTTTCCTGCCAGCGGCACCGGCGGATGGGAAGCTGCCATCACAAATACTCTGTCTCCCGGGGATAAGGTGTTAGTGGCACGTTACGGAATGTTTTCGCACCGCTGGATAGATCTGTGTCAGCGTCACAAGCTGGATGTGCAGATCATTGACTGTGAGTGGGGAGATGGCGCGCCAGCCGATCGCTTCGCGCAGATTCTTGGCGATGACAAGGCGGGTTCGATAAAGGCTGTGCTTGCGACCCATAATGAGACGGCTACCGGTGTCAAGAGCGACATCAATGCACTGCGTTCGGCGCTTGATAGTGCGGATCATTCAGCCATGCTGATGGTCGATTGTGTCAGCTCATTGGCCAGTATGGATTTTCGCATGGACGACTGGGGCGTTGACGTCGCAGTTTCAGGCTCGCAGAAAGGATTTATGTTGATAACAGGCATGACGATACTCGGAGTTAGTGAAAAAGCGATTGCAGCCATGGATTCGGCTCAAAGTTCGCGCTGCTTTTTCGATTTTCGCGATATGCTTGACGCCAATGCAAAAGGCGGTTATCCCTACACGCCACCACTGCAGATTCTCAAAGGTCTCCATGTCAGCTTGCAGCTACTTCTGGATGAAGGCCTGGACAACGTTTTTGCGCGTCATTACAGAATAGCTGAAGGGGTACGACGTGCCGTGAGTGCATGGGGTTTTACATTGTGCGCAAAAAGAGCTGAACTATATTCGGACACCGTCAGCGCCATTTATGTGCCAGAAGGCCTCGACAGCAACGAATTGACCAATCATGCGTTCAACGCCTATGGTGTGTCGTTTGGTATCGGGTTAGGGGAGATGGATGGCAAGGCATTTCGCATAGGCCATCTTGGTGCCTTGACCGACGTTATGGCTTTGTCTGGTATAGCGGCTGTGGAAATGGCCATGAAAGATCTGAAATACCCTATCGAATTAGGACAAGGTGTGGCAGCGGCGCAGGATTATTACCGAACTACACGCCAGCAGATAACGCCTTAGGCCACCTGAGAGATATTATGAACCGGAAAATTGAAAACTCTGATGCAATCGTGCCGTCTATTGAAGATGTAAGACAGGCGCACGAACGTATCAAGCCTTACATACATCAGACACCGATACTCACTTCAAGCTATCTCAATGAGCTAAGCGGTGCTGAGCTTTACTTCAAGTGTGAAAATTTTCAGAAAGCGGGGGCGTTTAAAGTCCGTGGTGCATCCAATGCGGTATTCGGGCTCAGTGATGAGGTAGCGTCGCGCGGTGTTGCAACGCATTCCTCCGGCAATCACGCGCTGTCGTTAAGTTATGCTGCTGGATGCCGCGGCATACCCTGCACCGTCGTAATGCCACGTACTGCACCTTCGGCCAAGAAAGATGCGGTACTTGGTTACGGCGGAGTTGTTGTCGAGTGCGAGCCCTCTACAAGCAGTCGCGAGGAGACCTTTGCTGAAGTTGTTGCCAGGAGCGGTGCCGAGTTTGTTCATCCCTATAACGATATCCGTGTAATAACAGGTCAGGCGACTTGTTCTCTTGAGCTTAACGAGCAAGTGCCTAACCTGGATGCGGTAGTCGCGCCAATAGGGGGTGGCGGCATGATTTCCGGTACTTGCCTGACCCTTAGTAACGTGGCGCCAGGCATAGATATCTTTGCAGCGGAGCCTGAACAAGCCGACGATGCCTATCGAAGTTTAAAAGCAGGGCACATCATTGCAGATGATTCGCCCAATACGATCGCTGATGGTCTCAAGGTGCCACTGAAAGAGAATACCTGGCACTTCGTCAGTCATCACGTTAAAGATATACAAACAGCGTCGGAGGCAGAAATAATCGCTGCCATGAAACTGACCTGGCAACGAATGAAGATAATCATAGAGGCAAGTTGCGCAGTACCTCTGGCCGTCATACTCAAAAACCCTGAGGTTTATCGCGATAAGCGAGTGGGTGTCATAATAACTGGCGGTAATGTCGATATGGACACTCTGCCGTGGATCACAACAGATAGGAATAGTCAGTCATGAATAAAGAAGTCAATTTTGATGAGCTGGAAGTCGGCTTTGATGTACCCGCCAAAGTGGGTATGGACGAGGCGGATATTCAAACACCTTGTCTGGTGGTTGATCTGGATGCTCTGGAAGCTAACATAAAGAAAATGGGTGATTTTGCCAAAGCCAACGGAATGCGTCATCGCGTACATGGCAAAATGCACAAATCGGTAGATGTGGCAAAACTGCAGGAAAAACTGGGTGGCGCTTGTGGTGTCTGTTGTCAGAAGGTCAGCGAGGCGGAAGTGTTTGCTCGCGGTGGTATCAAGGATGTCATGGTGAGCAATCAGGTACGCGATCCTGCCAAGATAGATCGGCTTGCGCGTATTCCTGCACTGGGTGCACGTACTATCTGTTGTGTTGATGACATCGACAACGTTGCCGACTTATCTGAAGCTGCTGTACGCAATGGCACCCAGATCGAATGTATTGTTGAAATCGACTGTGGCGCCGGGCGTTGTGGAGTTATCACAACATCTGATGTTGTTGCTATCGCTAAAGCCATTGATGCTGCTGATGGGCTTAAGTTTGCAGGTTTACAAGCGTATCAAGGTGCTATGCAGCACATGGACAAATACGACGAGCGCAAAGCGAAGGTTGATGTGGCCATCGCCATGGTAGCTGATGCCATAGAGGGCTTGAAAGCTGAGGGACTTGAGTGCGACATCGTGGGTGGCGGTGGCACAGGGTCTTATTATTTCGAAGGCTCCTCGGGTGTTTACAACGAATTGCAGTGTGGCTCTTACGCCTTTATGGATGCAGATTATGGCCGAATTCTTGATAAGGAAGGCAAGCGCATAGATGACGGTGAGTGGCAGAACGCGCTGTTCATACTCACTAGCGTCATGAGTCATGCAAAAGCTGACAAGGCCATTTGCGACGCCGGCTTGAAAGCGCAATCCGTTGATAGTGGGCTACCATTCATTTATGGACGCGACGATGTCGAATATGTCAAGTGCTCGGATGAGCATGGCGTAATTGCCGACCCTGAGGGTGTGCTGAAAGTAAACGATAAGCTTAAACTGGTCCCCGGCCATTGCGACCCTACTTGCAATGTGCACGACTTTTATGTGGGGGTTCGTGGTGGCAAGGTGGAGACGCTCTGGCCTGTATCAGCTCGCGGTCGATGCTATTAGGTATTGTTTTCAATAGCGCCGTTAGGTCTTTCAAAGTCAGCAAACCCCAGGATACGTAGTTCATGTACATAGTCACTGAAAAAATATGCCAGGCTGTTATTGGTCGACGTGATGCGTTTACTGCCATTGAAGAGGTCTTTGGCGCTATGGCGCGTAAAGATGCCTACAATTTCCCAGTGATTCGTGAGGCAATTGGTCACGCCGATGCCTTGTATGGATTTAAATCCGGATTTGATCGTGCAGGGCTGGCACTGGGATTGAAGTCGGGTGGTTACTGGCCGGGTAATCTTGCCAAGGGTCTTACCAATCATCAATCCACGGTGTTCCTGTTCGATCCTGATACGGGCCAACTACAGGCGCTTGTAGGTGGCAATTACCTGACCGCTCTACGTACGGCTGCTGCCAGTGCTGTCTCGATTGAACATCTGTCACGACCCGATTCAAAGGTGCTAGGCATGGTTGGTGCGGGCCATCAAGCAGGTTTTCAACTGCGTGCAGCAGCAGAACAGCGCAACTTTGAAAAAGTGGTAGCGTGGAACTTCCATCCCGAGATGCTGGAGTCCCTTGGCAACATCGCCGAAGAGGTGGGCCTTCCATTTGAAAGTGTTGAACGTGAGCAGCTTGGTGCTGAGGCAGACGTCATTATCTCCATAACCTCTGCGCATGAAGCCCTGATGATGAAAGAATGGATAAAGCCCGGCACGCATATCGCCTGTATGGGAACAGACACTGTCGGCAAGCAGGAGATGGATCCTGAATTGATTGCTGCTGCCACTGTCTTTACAGACGAGATTGCTCAGTCAGTCAGCCTCGGAGAGACACAACACGCTATCAAGGCCGGACTTATCACACCGGAAAAGATTACCACTATCGGGGAAGTCATCATCGATTCTCACAAAGGGCGATCTACCGACGATGAGATAACCGTATTCGATGGAACAGGTGTAGGCCTTCAGGACCTTGCAGTTGCCGCAACGGCGACAAAGCTGGCGGTAGAGAAAGGCCTGGTGGAGGAGATCAGTCTGTAACATGGCGGCGAGGCATAGCCGCTGAACAGCGCTGAAACAATCCACTAAATTCAACGATAAACAATACGTCGACCTTGAGGTATGGCAATGACAGAGACATCGCGCATCATGTGCTTTGGGGATTCACTGACGTGGGGATGGATTCCGACCTGCGATGGTCCGCCGACACAACGGTACAAGAAGGCGGATCGCTGGCCTGGTGTTCTGCAATCTTCTCTTGGTGAACGATACGAAATCATAGAAGAAGGCTTAAGCGGCAGGACGACGCAGCTGGACGATCCGATTGACCCCAGACTTAACGGCTCGGCATATCTGCCTGCAGCCATTGCCAGCCATCTACCCCTTGACATGGTAATCATTATGCTGGGCACCAACGACTCGAAATACCTGTTTCGTCGCTCAGCGTTTGAAACTGCAGCCGGTATGGCAAAACTGATCGATCAGGTTTATCGAAGTGCAGGAGGAGTAGGTACAGATTACCCTGCGCCAAAACCATTTTTGCTAGCACCTCCGCCACTGGGCAAGCTGGCACATCCCTGGACCGAGGCCCACTTTGAAGGGGGTCATCAGAAAACCATCGAGATGGCCAGCCATTACGCCGCATTGGCAGACTGGTTAGGTATAGGGTTTTTAGATGCCGGTACGGTTATATCCACTGATGGTGTCGATGGTATTCACTTTACGGTTCAAAACAACCGGGACCTGGGACAGGCTGTGTCTGCTGAAGTCAGGCCTCTTCTATTGTAAAAAGTAGGGTATAAGTACGTTTTGTCATCGTCATTCTAACCACTGCCATGCCATCACCTGACCAAGCAGATCGACAGTTTTCCCTGCATCCTTTTACTGACCCGGTAGCGCATGAATCTTCCGGGCCGTTCATTATCGAGCGCGGTGAGGGCATATATGTTTGGGACGATCAAGGCAATCGTTTGCTTGAGGGCATGTCCGGGCTCTGGTGCACCTCATTAGGCTTTAGTGAACACCGGCTGGCAGAAGCTGCAGCCAAACAGTTTGCCCGCTTGCCATATTCCCACATGTTCACTCATCGATCTACGCCTCCGGCGATTGAGCTGTCGCAGCGTCTTGTCGAGCTTGCACCGGAGGGTATCGGTAAGTGTTTTTTCGTCAATTCAGGTTCAGAAGCTGTCGATACAGCAGTAAAAATGGCATGGTATTACAACAACGCCCTCGGCCGACTTACCAAAAAAACGATTATCGCCAGGCATCGTGCCTACCATGGCGTAACGGTGGCAGCGGGTAGTCTCACGGGATTACCTTATGCTCAAGATGGATTTGACCTACCTGCGATACCTGTCATGCATGTAGAAACACCGCATGCCTATCGACATGCACAGGAGTCAGAAACCGAGCAGCAATACTCCTCGCGCCTTGCACAGTCACTGGAGCGACAGATTCTGGAGGCAGGTGCCGATACGATCGCCGCGTTCATCGCTGAACCTGTCATGGGGGCAGGTGGTGTAATCATTCCACCAGCGGGTTATTTTGAAAAGGTACAGGAAGTACTCACCAGGCATGACATCCTCTTTATTGCCGATGAGGTCATTTGTGGTTTTGGTCGTACAGGCAATGTCTGGGGCTCGGATACCTACAACATTAAACCCGACATGATGACAAGCGCAAAGCAACTGTCTTCTGCCTATTTACCCATTGGCGCCGTGCTGGTTACCGATGATATGTACAAGGTGTTTCAGCAATATGCAGGTTCATTGGGTACGTTTGGTACCGGCAACACCTACGGTGGGCACCCGGTGTCCGCAGCCGTTGCACTCGAGACACTGAACATCTACGAAAGTGACGACATTTATGGGCAGGTTAAAAGCCGTTCTGCGCGCTTTTCCGAACGTGTACAAGCTCTGCAGAATCACCCCTTGGTAGGTGATGCCAGAAGTGTTGGGCTGATAGGCGCTATTGAGCTGGTGGCTGACAAGAGCAGCAAATCCAGTTTTGCGGCGGCTGATAAAATGGCGGTCAAGGTCATGGCTGCTGCCAGGAAGCATAATCTGATATTACGTGCAACACCTGGAGATACCGTAGCGTTTTGTCCTCCGCTCATTATTAATGATGATCAGATTGATGAAATGTTTGATGCTGTGAGTGATGCATTGAATGAGGTGCACCAGACTCACTCCTAGCGTCTTAAGCTTCACAGACGAAGGCAACCATTGAATTCCGACTTTTCATCCCAAAATTGACTGAAAAACACAGTCTTTAACACACGGAACCAGCGAGATGAAGAAAGTTCTAGCTACACTGTCCATAGCCTCCATATTTATGCCCGCTTTTAGTTTGCCCGCCTTGGCGGAGGATGTCGTAATTTCAACAGGCGGACGTGGCGGTTCATATTTTGCCACGGGTGAAAAACTGGCTGAGGTACTCGTTGAGTATGACTACGCGGCAAATGCTGTTAAAAGTCGCGGGTCCATCGAAAATATCGAACGGGTCGCAGCTGGTGAGGCTACGTTGGGGTTTACGCAGCTTGATGCGCTGGCTTGGTGGATGGGCCGCAATCCTGACCAAGCGAATAATCTGAAGGTCTTGGGGAGCCTGTATCCAGAATGTGTATATGTAGCCGTGAATTCCAAGGGCGATATTGACGATGAAGATGACCTGCAAAGCAGCAAGGCCAATGTCGCTGTGCAAAAGCGCGGGTCAGGTTCTGCCGTTAGTTGGTCTTACATGCAAGACCTTGAACCTGATTTCGAAAAAAGCGCGACATTTTTTCAGGGCGGTTTGCAGCTCTTGAACGAAATTGCCACTAATCCAGATGCCGAGGTTAACGCTTTCCTCTGGGTCAGTGATCCTACAAACCTTGATCAGCGCTATCTCAAGACAGTTCTGGAAAACGATAACCTTGAATTGGTGGATATCGAGGACTGGGATTTGAACGACAAGCATCCCAAAATTGGAGTGCCTATTTATCGTTTTGAAGAGCCTGAGGTTGCCAAGGGTCTGATTTTTGATAAAGAGTTGAACACGATTTGTATGGATGCCGTTGTGGTAGGCAGTGCATCCGCAGGGGATGACATGATTGATGATGTTGTCGATGTGTTGACGTTGAACAGAAATCGTCTTTTTAGTAAACCCTAGACATTATGTAATGACCTGCTGAACGTTCAACGTTTAGCAGGTTACAATACACTAGGATTGCGTAAAATTCCGACCGAAGGCGGCCCCATTCCAATGGATTGCTGACCTCTGTAGCTATATATTTTTTAAGCTACAGGTATGTATCCTCGAGAAGGATCACCCCAGGGATTATCTGCGGGTCCGCGTACGAAAATGCAGTCGTATCGAATTCCATTTTGACTAAAATTGCTCCAGCCGTTGTTAGTTGGCGTCATGGTGGAAAGGCAGTAGAAGTTGTTTCCATTCTGCGATAGAACCAGGTTTGCTGGCTGCGGTAGAGCGCCGGTACCCGTGGGCAGGTAGCCTATTCTTGAATCACCTTTCTGGTTATCTGCAGGGCCACCGACCAGGATGCAAGCTGCAGGACTCAGTGCTCTACCATTTAGCTGATAATTCTGTAAGTTGCTCCAGCCATGACTCGGAATGCGTACCTCGTTTGGATCACAGTAGGCTGTACCTGGTTTTTGCGATTCTCCAAAGGGAAATACCCCGATCAGTGTTGGCGTTTTAGTTTCACTCACTAGTGGCCAGAATAGCGGGAACACAGCAGCTGCCGGTTTCCCCCAGGGGGTGTAGTCGGTATTACCTTGACCGCTATCTTCTGGATCCACTTTCCATGCCCAGCCGCCAGCCATTCCAACGAAGTAGTCTTTGTCGGCAAAGTAGCTTAGTAATGCATCCCAGGCAATGGCTTGCGGTTCGCCTGAGTAGGTGCACTCGCGTCTTGCATTCCAGGATTCTGCAAAGGTAAAATCGCAGGGACGATAGCCAACCTCTACTAGTAAAACACCTTTTCCATAACGTGCCCGGGCAGGATTAATTACTTCATCTTCCACACGTTGCCACTCTCTTAAAAGACCATCCTTCGTATTGGCATACAAAGGCCAGTAACCTGAAAAGCCAATAACATCGACACTGGGTATCAGGTCGTTGTCTTCAAAAGCGATGCTTTTGTCACCTGAGTGCTGAACGCTGTAAGTGAGTGTTCCCGTGAAGTGTTTCCTGACATCAGCGGCAATCTGTGGCCAACGATATCGACCGGGTGCCGCAGCGTTGTATGAGTTGTACTCATTACTGGCGACATGGTGCATTTCTGTGCCCAATGAGAAGTAGCGGGCTTTGTAAGGCTGGGCGAAATCTTTAGCATACCGTTCCGCCATTAATCCCATTGATCGAAACCAGCGATCTCGGTCTACCGGGTCTATGTTGGCTCGCCATCCATTGGTTTCAACGTACATCAACAGGCCAATCTCAAGGTCTTGAGATTTTACATACTCGATGCCACAACGCAGCGCTTGATCGGTAGGTGTTCGGTCGTACGGCATTATTTCACTGTCGGTGATTGTTTTCTGCGACCAGGGTATTGCCAACGATACGATGTTTGCTCCCAATGTTTTCAGATTATCGACAGAACGAAAGAAGTTGGTGGTGCAATAGTCTGTGCTATTGGATGGTTGAAATGTAAATCCGCGCAATTTGTTCGACCAGTCAGCGAATGCTGATGGAGATTGAAAAAACAAACCAATGAGTAGAAGGCTGGCGGAACTAAAAAGGCGAATTTGATTTCTCATTGAGCTTTTGTGATGAATTCGATATTGAAATAAGCCAAAATCTTAGCATATCTAACGTTTAATCATCCTATATTCGCATGCTCGAGATGGAGTTTTTTTTATTTAATGGTTGGCAACCATTTGTTTTATCAACTGTTTTATGAACTTGCTGTGATGCTCTAATCACGTATAAATCTCAGTATTCCTCCAATTGTTGAACAAAACGTGCACGTGACATAGTTTCGTTCCCTTGCAGCTCTTTGCACAGTCCTGTTTTCCAGCTCATCGATAGCATGATTGATTTGTTTGTCCAGCGTTCGAAGCTTCTGCCTGCTATCAAGGAAGCGTTTGTAGATTTCGGTCATCTGATTGGCCCACTTTCCATCCTCGGGTTTGACCGCCTTGGTGCGTGGGCGACCCTCTTCGGAGTAGTTGATTTGATCCACCAGGTGACACCTCCCTCGAAAATCAGAAAAGTCCCGTTAGCTACATGCGAAATGTAGGTTACATCAACAGATGCAGTTGATTATGTGCTAGCCGATATTTATACCAGTGCAAAATGATTCAGCATTGACTAACTCAACACCCACAGTGCTGCCTATAACATCTTAGGTCACAGGAACTTGTATCTGTCACTTCACTACGGCGGGCTGACCCATTCAGAATGCTTATAGCAGATAGCAATTCGATAGCGTTATACAAAGGTTACATCTGGTTCAATCCAAAGCTTTCCTGATACAAGATTTCAGGAACAGGTAGACCACGATTCGGCTGAAATTGTTTATGGCCGTAGATTGTGTAAACGATGCGTCTCAGAACTCTTATTACCGGGTTGATCGCAGGCTTTTAAGTAAGAGATGGTTAACAGGATTCAGCTCTCATGTATACGGTAATTTGATTATTAAGGCGTCGAATGCAGAATAAAACACGGAGGTTTTGTAGAATAGGGTTCTCTGTCCAAACTATCAGTGAATATGAATCTCACCAAGCGAATTTTGGCCACCTGCCTGTTGCCATCCCTCGTCGGAGCGGCACATGCCATCGAACTGCCAGATGATTTCGTTGATGAGATGTTTTTAGACGGCATAGAGGGGCAGATAACCTCTTTCGATCCGCGGGCACAGGGGCGTATTTTCATCAGTGAAAAATCCGGCATCGTCAGGGTGGCTGTAGACGGAGAAATTTTGCCTGAGCCTTTTATCGATCTACAGGACATTGTCAACGATCGTGTTGACAGAGGCATGTTGTCGATAGCTGTCCATCCTCAATTCCCGACAACACCCTTTGTGTATTTGCTGTATACCTATGATCCCCCTGAGCTTGTGACGAATAATCTCACCTCTGATGAAGGTATGCAGGATGGCAGCGGCAATCGGGTATCGCGTCTGGTTCGTTACACGGCTGATGTTGATCGTGATTTCAATGTCGCCATAGCTGATAGTGAAAAAATTATACTTGGAGTGAACAGCACTTACGAGGCCATTGGCAATGCAGAAGAGGGGTTTGACACCGCAACCCCATCGTGTGGCGATATCGGTAGCCCTTTGGAAGATTGCCTTCCCATTGACGAGCTCACGCACACGATCGGGTCAATACGATTTGCAATGGATGGATCTTTGTTTGTAACCAACGGGGATGGTGCGAGTTTTCGAGAGTTTGACTCGAACATCAATGATTTGAGCCAGATGACTTATGATCTGGACAGTCTGCGCGGCAAAATACTGCGAATAGATGCAGAAACAGGTCAAGGCTTACCTGACAACCCTTATTATGATGGCAATCCAGCCAGTAATCGCTCGCGAGTAGTAAGTTACGGGCTACGAAACCCATATAGCATGACGCTACATCCTGTCACCGGAGAGCCTTACATAGGGGAGGTAGGTGATAAGTCCTGGGAGGAGATAAACTCGGGTATTGGTAAAAACTTCGGCTGGCCTTGCTACGAGGGAGGACCAGATGGCAACCTGCGCAAGGCTTCTTTTGAAAATGAGACATATTGTCAGGATCTCTATCTTGCCAATGAGGCCATAGAGGCTCCGTTAGTCAGCTGGCAACATGATGGGGAAGGCAATGCCAGTGTTATAGGAGATTTTTATTTCGGAGCAGTGTTTCCAGAGGAGTACACAGGCAAGTTATTCTATGGCGACTACATCAAGGGCTGGTTGCGTTACGCGGATGTCAGCGACCCTGCCAGTGTTATAAATTCCGACTTTGCCACTGACATGCCACCCATGGTGGAGATGCGCACGGGCGAAGATGGTGCGCTGTACTACGCAAGTATTACAACTAAAGAGATTCGGCGAATTCGTTATATCGGCGACGACAGCCCGGGGGAGTCAGGGCCGGAGCAAGGGCCCGATGGCGAAACTCCGACAAGTGGTGAAGAGATTGCCGCACCCGCTGCGAAGTTAGTCGAGGTAGGGCAGTTGTCACCTTTTCTGAGCGGGGTGCTACTGTTCATTTTTATGTCAAGACGTCGTACTCAGCGTTTGTGGCGAGTATAAACAGGCACTAGGGTGTCTGGCTATGTCAAACGCCATTGGCTAGGCCAACAATCCCTGGCCTGGTCTTTCTGGTTCAATCTGGTTGGTATCAGGTCAATAGTATTTGTTTTACAAAACGCGCTGGCACCCGCAGAGGGCTCAGACTTGCACGCCTATCGGCACATTGTACTGATAGCAGTTTGCCTCTTTCATGTTGTGTTGCTTTTCTGGCAAGTGGTCGGGGTGGTGCGTTCTGCCGAGTCTCACTATGCACAGCATGGCACTATGGCACTTGTCTGGGGTACTCAAATAGGGGCAGTGCTGATGTTTCTGCTTACAGCAGTATATGCTCTGGGTGCTATTCAGATGACCATGAAACAACCCGGCAACATTGATGTACTTGCGCAAATGGACGCCGAGCACGCTAGCCAATACACTTTTAAGTTATCTGCAGAAGGCCACTCGGTACATATTGACGGGTTGATCGAGCTGGGCATCACTCGCGCTTTCAAGACCTATCTTCTTGAGCACCCTGTCATTGATACTGTGATACTGGCGAGCTCTGGCGGCAATATCTATGAAGCTCGCGGACTTGCCATGCACATAGACTCCAATGCTCTGAATACGCATGTCGACACTGTATGTGCATCGGCTTGTACTATCGCCTACGTCGGTGGCGACAAACGTAGTGCTGGCAAAAAGTCAACGTTTGGTTTTCATCAATACAGCGTACAGGCAAATTACGTCGTCATTGCAACGGATGTCGCCAAGGAGCAAAGCCGTGACGAGCAGCTGTTGCTTGAAGCTGGGGTCAGCGCTCGTTTCGTTGAAGAGATTTTTTCCTACCCGCCTGAGTCCATGTGGTGGCCCGATTTGAAGGTGCTGCATGAGAGTGGATTCCTGCACACGATCGGTAGCCTGAAACAGAAAGCGAGAGAGGCGCATTAACGTCGCAGAAGCAACGGTAGCCAGCGCCATAGTTGCAAAATTGAGGCAAGTGCGCCAGCGGCATAGGTTAGCGCTGCAGCGCGCAGTATTTTTTTGACAGCAGGTAATTGCCTGTCGCTGACGTAATTGCCTTTGCAGAGTAATGGTAGTGCTTTGTTGAAGCTGGCATCCCACTCTTCTGGCAGGACGATTAAATACGTGGCTGCCCCGCAGATTGCCATTAACGCCCCGCCGGCGAAAGGCGCCGCAATACCGGCGGGGTGTCTGGTGATGATACCAAGGATAGGCGATAACGATAGCAAAGCCAGACCTGCCCTTTGTAGTTTCATGGCCAACGGTATGTATTTTTTGCGCAATCTGAAAATGTCTTCATTGCGATGCCATTGAATGGCATGCCCAACCTCATGCGCGGCGACAGCAATGGCGGTAAGAGAGCGTCCGTTGTAGTTGTCTGGTGACAGACGAATTGCGGGGGTAGAGCTGTCAAAGTGATCGCCGAAAGGTTTGGTCATCTCGACAATGACGTCGTTGATCTCAAAGCGCAGCAGCAAATGCCTGGCAAGCTCAGCGCCAGTGCCTGGTACATCGGCCAAGTCGCCTTTATATCTAAAAAAGACCCACCGTATCCAGAGTTGTGGACCGAAGACCAGCAGCAAAATTCCGATGGCCGCAAGTAAGTAAATCATTTAGTACCCGCATTCTGTGTAATTGCCAAATACTGTGTTGCTGAATGTACGCAGGCTGTTCATGGTGATCAAATTAAACTGTGATAGCTGTCTATGCCTGATGCTTACGACTGTATAGAGGCAACTGTGTGGTATCGAGTCACTAGCGTACGGTGACTGATGTCTGCAGTTTCATAAGTAGTGGGTACGAAGCTGGCTGCTCCTGATATCACTATTGAAAGAAAATAGAAACTTTGTCTCAGAACCGTTGCAGGCGCACATTGACTGCATGACAGCATGTGCACAATCGGATATAGTCTTACACCTGTCTAGATTCAGATGAGTGAAATTCATGGTTGATCGACCTGGCTGGTTCGACGCCTGCATCATTGCAGCTGTATTTTCAACAGTGCTGATCCCTGCAAGCGCAAGTAATGGCTTTTTCTGGTTTGTATTAAATATTGCGGCCGTTGCCATGTTCGTAGTGCCCATGGTGGCAGCTGTGCGCAACAACGAACTCAACTAATTCGACGCTATCTGACATTGATGCTGCCACAAGGCAGCACCAGTGGCTGCCGAGTCGGCACGGCAGGGCTGTTTTTGCTCGACATGATAATGCCCGATTGACGCCCGATGCGACGTGCAGATCGCCGCTGTGTATTCCGCTTATCAAGATTTGTCTATCTGCGGAAACTTAAGCACTTATCCTTGCTATTCACTGCTCAGTAGCTGCTTGAACTTTCCGTCAGCTTCTTCAATAAATCCTGCTATGTCGGCCTCCCAAAGGCGCTGAACCTTTGCGTCGTAATTCAGATACAGCTTATCTTCAATTATTGTCCAGTTTTCAGGCTCGATTTTAACCAGTCCATCTTTGGCTACGCCGTAAGCGCAGTAGCCTCCATATTGAGGGGCGTAGCGTGCAGGTTCAGCCGAGAAAAGATCAAGATTTTCCTGCGAGGCGAACAGCCATGTAGCGCCTTCCCATTCTGTGCTGAATGATTCCAGCCCTTGCGCTGGCGCGCCTTCTGTGAAATAGGCGACGGTATCGTAGCCGCGAATGGCAATTCCAGAGGGCTTGTATCCGAAAAGCCCTTTTTTCTCCAGCGTGTTAACAGGCTCTGCAGCTAAGGCAACACTCGCGCTTGTAACCGCAGTGACGGCGACGATAGTCGCAAAAAACAGATGTATAGCGTATTTCATCGTTACTTCTCCTCCAGGGATTCGCATAGCTAAGACCCAGGTTCATGCCCTTGGTTCCCGGCAATTGCAGGCCATGACGACGGTGCTCATCGCGGACCAAGCAATTTGCGGCATCTCATGCCAAACTCTACAAATCTTCATGTCAGAGAGTGTTATGTCAGGGAATTTTAGATACCGTTTTAATGATGTGGGTATTGTGTCCATCGAGGCCTGTGATGCACCTGTCGTTGTTACCTCAGAAGAAATAGATGAAAAGCTTGCGCCGTTCTACGAGCGTGTGGGTGCTGACCCGGGCTTGCTACAGAAGCTGGCGGGGATAAACCAGCGGCGACAGTGGCCCACTGACGTCTCGTTTATCGACGCTTCGGTGTTGGCAGGTGAAAAAGCCATTGCCTCTTCCTGCATAGACAGGGACCGCATAGGTTTGCTGACCAACACCAGTGTATGTCGTGACCGTCTGGAACCCTCGTCGGCAGTCAGTGCGCACCATGCGCTAGGTTTGTCGTCACGTTGTATAAATTTTGATATTTCCAATGCCTGTCTGGGTTTTGTCAACGCCATGCACATGGCCGGTAGCCTTGTTGAGGCGGGCCAGATAGAGTACGCGTTGATTGTCGATGGAGAAGGTACTTTGGAAATACAGCAGAACACACTGGAGCGTCTGCTAAATGATAAATCGACGCTGGAAGATCTTTTCGATAATTTTGCCAGCCTGACACTCGGATCGGGTTCGGTGGCCATGCTTATCGGCCGTCATTCGAAAAATCCCGGTAGTCACAAAATAACGGGTGGAGAATTTCGTGCATCCACTGAATTCCACGAATTGTGCGTCGGCTCCCTCGAATATATGCGCACTGATACCCGTGCTCTATTAAAAGCCGGCACCGAGCTTGGCAAGCTTGGCTGGGACGAGGCAGACAGCAGGAACTGGTCTGATATGAACCGCTACATTATTCATCAGGTCTCGCGAGCCCATACAGCCGCCATAGTTGATGCTCTAGGCATCGATCCACAACGCGTTCCACTGACATTCCCCGAATTTGGCAACATAGGACCAGCAGCCGTGCCGTTTACACTGGCCAAAGAGACTGAAATACTTTCTGCTGGAGATAAGGTACTTTGCATCGGTGTCGGCTCAGGGCTCAACCTGGCATTTCTTGAAGTACACTGGTGAGCCAGAGGCCCACAGCGCCCGCGAGCAGGCCGCCGGCAGGTATCACAGGCCTTGCGTCTTCCTGGTCCAGGCTCGTCTGTGCTCTGGACGCAGAAGGCGTGGAACGTACCTGGCACCTTTTGGACTCATGGGCTGCCAGCCCGAAAGAGAACGAAACTGCCTCGCTTACGGTGTTGTGTGTGCACGGCAATCCGTCATGGTCATTTCTGTGGCGACATGTGATAGCACAGTCGGCTGACGATGTGCGCGTTATTGCTATCGATCAGCTGGATATGGGCTTTTCAGAACGTACTGGATGCAAACGCAATCTGGCTATGCGGATAGATGATTTGTGCAGGCTTACTGATGAGTTGGAAATCTGCGGACCTGTGGTGACGCTTGCGCATGATTGGGGAGGGCCTGTTTCACTAGGTTGGGCCATGCGGCATTTACCTTCCGAAGATCAACCTTCCGAGCCAGAAGCTGCGCCAAGCCGTGTTCAGCTCAAGGGTGTGGTGCTGTGCAATACAGCGGTACATCAACCGGCCGCCGCTTCGGCGCCTGCCGTTATCCGTTTCATCCGCTCGCGGTTGATGCTTCAAACCATGACAGTGCGCACATCGGCTTTTATCCGGGGTGCAATAAAAATGTCCAGACCAGCGCTGAGTGATGCGGTGAAGGCAGGTTTTATGGCACCTTACCAGAAGGCATCCAGGCGCCACGCCATTGCAGATTTTGTCGCTGATATTCCGTTGGATAGAACCCATGAAAGTGCAGATACTCTGGACAACATTGCGGCTGGGCTGGATAAACTTTGCCATCTTCCGGCACTTTTTCTATGGGGCCCCGAAGACAAGGTCTTCAGTGATCTGTATCTTCATGATCTCGAACGCCGATTACCCCAGGCAGATGTTCATCGATTTCCAAAAGCTGCACACTTTGTCACTGAAGATGCACCTGTAGCTGTAGCGCTGCAGGCATGGATACAACAATTCAAGCCAGACTATGCTCAGGCAACCAGGCTTGATACTGAGAACAACGATCAGGCAAGGCGCAGCGCTGCGTTGGACAATTCTCTGACCGATACCAGCAGGCGCGCATTGGCAGATTTTTCGCAGACAGAAGCCGAAGCCTGCGCGGTGGTTGAGACTACACCTGTAGAGCGCAGTATTAATTTTCGCGTACTCGGAGAAAAAACCCAGAACCTTGCGGCTGGCATGGCAACTTTTGGTATTGCGCCTGGAACACGCGTGGCAGTGATGATCACCCCCGGGATTGATTTGTCGCTAGTGGTATATGCCTGTTGGCGGCTGGGGGCAACACTTGTATTAGTGGATTCGGGCCTGGGCAGAGCAGGGATGCAAGGTGCTCTGAAAAGTGCTAACCCAGCTTATCTTATTGGTATAGATAAGGCCTTGATAGCTGCGCGTTTGCTAGGCTGGCCGGGACAGCGTATTGCTGTGGGTTCGGCATCACCAATCAAGCGGCGTTCACTAGATATTGTCAGTGATCTGGATACCTTATCCGCTCTGGGTCAGGATAAAAAAGAACCGGCATGGCCAATGCCTGAGACGGTTGCTGCAATAGTATTTACTTCAGGTTCCACAGGTCCATCCAAAGGCGTTGTTTATCTGCATCAACAAATTCAGGCACAACGCGATACGCTCATGCAGTTGTATGGTATTGGGGTGAAAGATCGTCTGGTGGCAGCATTTGCACCGTTTGCATTGTATGGACCTACCATGGGCATCACCTCTATCGTGCCGGATATGGATGTCACCAAGCCGGGAACATTAACGGCACAATCGCTGGCTGAGGCCGTTAAACGTGTAAATGCGACCCTGGTATTTGCATCACCTGCAGCATTGGTCAATGTCGTTGCTACACAGGGCACTCTGAATAGTGAGGCACGCCTTGCCTGCGCAGAAGTGCGACTTGCATTATCTGCCGGTGCACCGATACGTGCATCATTGCTGGGCTCTGCGGGTGCTGTATTTCCCAACGCGAGCTTTCATACGCCGTACGGTATGACTGAAGTGCTGCCAGTAGCAGATATCTCGCTAGGGGAGCTACAAGCGATTAAGAAAAAATCATCTGATCCTCAAACAGAATTGGTTGCGGGTGCTGGTGTATGCGTTGGATATCCGGTAAACGGCGTGCGCATATCTATAGATCCATTGGATCGCCAAGGTCAGCCTACCGGTGCATTGAGCACAGTGGCCAATACGCTGGGTGAGATTATTGTCAGTGCACCTCACATTCGGTATGGATATGACAGATTGTGGCTGACGAATCATGAAGCCTCGAAGCCGCAGGGGTCGCATCGAAGTGGTGATATCGGACAACTCGATACCGAAGGGCGGCTTTGGGTTGGTGGTCGTCTGAGTCATGTGATTGTCACGGCAAATGGTCCTATAGCACCGGTCTGCGGAGAACAGATTATCGAGAGCATTGATGCGGTGGCAATGGCTGCACTGGTAGGGGTTGGACCAGCAGGAACACAGGCGGTAGTGGCTGTGCTTCAAATGAAAGAAGGCAACTACCCCACGGGCGGCGCACCCTTAAGTCTCATAGACCAGGTACGCAGCGCTATAGGCATTGAGCTGGATATAGCCTCTGTCCTGATCGTCAGGCAGCTTCCGGTAGATAGGCGGCACAACTCCAAAGTTGACAGAGCCGCTATTGCTCAGTGGGCCGCATGCGTACTTGCCGGCGACAGAGTAGCATCGTTGTGAAGATCCTGGTTACCGGCGCAACCAGCCTGATAGGCCGTCATGTAGTTGATCTGTTGGTGCAACGTGGTGATCAGGTGACGGTGGTGCAGCGAGGCGCATCAGCGATCACGGGTGTGGAAGAGCTGCGTGGTGATCTTGCCGCAAGTGTCGGACAAAGGCAAGATCCACAAGAGTCGTTAATATCTGAAAAATTAATGTCAGGGATGCAAGGCTGCGACGCAATCATTCATCTGGCAGCCAAAGTTGGCGTGTCGGGCCGATGGGATGCCTTTGAGTCGATTAACGTTGAAGGGACTCGCAGAGTTATCAAGGCTGCGATGGCTTGTGCTGTTCCACGCTTTGTGCATGTGTCATCGCCTTCTGTGGCGCATGCAGGAACTTCTCTAGTGGGTGCTCCTGCAGGCGCTGCGGATCCTGAAAATGTCAGAGGTTACTATGCGCGTTCCAAGGCATTGGGTGAGCAGATAGCATTAGCGGCCAATGGTGATTCCATGAAGGTTGTCAGCTTACGTCCTCATCTGGTCTGGGGGCCGGGCGATCAACAACTGGTACAACGGATTATAGATAGAGCCAACGCGGGCAGGCTTCAGCTCGTTGGCAGTGGGCAGGCGTTCATCGACACTACGTATATTGACAATGCAGCAAGCGCCATTGTTGCAGGCGTTGATAATATTGATCGTGCTGCTGGTCATACGCTGGTCATTTCCAATGGGCAACCGCGCACCGTAAGTGAAATCATTCAGCGAATACTTCAATCCGCAGGCGTAGAGCGCTCCTTGAAGCATGTGCCTGCATCGATTGCGATTGCAGCGGGAGTAGCCATTGAACATGTCTGGCAGATGCTGGATAAACAGGATGATCCGCCAATGACACGTTTTCTTGCTGAGCAACTGGCAACGGCTCACTGGTTTGATCAACGCACCACTCGTACGCTCCTGAACTGGCAGCCAGACATTGGATTGGAAGAGGGCTTTGAGCGTTTGAAAGATTCATTGGTCGGGCATAATCGCTAGCGCTCCCTGCACATATAGTTAATTCGCCTGAACGTATGAGCGCAAAGTGCTTTACAGTGTCTGGGTGTCTTGCCAGTTACCTATACGCCATTTTTTATGAGTCAATCTACAATGACGAGTGTCGACGATGCGCGCACTCGCCGTAATATTGCCGTACTGGTTGCTGCACAGGCCATTCTAGGTGCCCAATTGCCTATGATTTTTGTTGTGGGGGGGCTTGCTGGCGGGATGCTCGCGGACAATATCTGTTTTGCCACGCTGCCTATCTCCTTCATGGTGTTCGGTTCAATGACCACAGCGCCCTGGATGTCGCCACTCATGCAGCGTCGCGGCCGACAGTTCGGATTTTTTGTCGGCGCTATTAGCGGTGCGATTGGCGCAGCTATCGCAGCCTATGGACTTTACATATCCTCGTTCGCGCTGCTTCTGGCTGGCTCCTATCTGACGGGTATTTATATGTCGGCGCACGGGTTTTATCGCTTTGCTGCTGCCGATACTGCCTCAGAAGCTTTCCGTCCCAAGGCAATTTCGTATGTGATGGCAGGTGGATTGCTATCTGCCATTTTCGGGCCTCAACTTAACAAGCTGGTATTCGACATCACACTTATTCCAGTGTTTGGCGGCATTTATCTGCCTAATCCGTTTATCGGCACCTACCTTGCCATCATCGTCATGAACCTGATTGGCATGTTTTTATTTCTACTTCTGGATTTGCCCATGAGCGTCGATAAGAATAACGATGCAGTCGAAAAAACGCCCGCTCGTACCCGCCTGGAGCTTTTTAAAGCACCCACTGTTCTGGTCGCTATTATCTGCGGGATGGTGTCCTATGCGTTGATGAATCTGGTGATGACCGCAACACCGTTGGCCGTGATCGGATGTGGTTTCACCGGTAATAATGCTAACGATATCGTCTCGGCGCATGTGCTGGCGATGTACATCCCTTCGTTTTTTACCGGCCATTTGATCGTGCGATTTGGCGTGACTCGAATCATCACGGCGGGGCTTGTGATTCTGGGTCTGGCAGGTGTTACTGCATTGAGTGGAATTACTTTGGGTAATTTCTTCGTTGCCTTGATATTGCTGGGAATTGGCTGGAATTTTGGTTTCATCGGGGCAACAACATTGTTGACGAGCGCTCATGCGCCCCATGAGCGCGGCAATGCTCAGGGACTAAACGATATGATGGTGTTTGGTTTCGTCACCATGGCAAGTATTGCCTCCGGCGGTCTCATGAATTGCTCAGGCGGCACACCGGAGTTCGGTTGGAGAACGGTGAATTTTGCGATGATTCCGTTTCTCCTGCTGGCGACTACTGCCATGCTTTGGTTGATATTCAGTAAGCGGCGTTCAGGTGCGCTGTAGAGGAGCTAGCTTATCAATTTCGGTAACGTCAGCGATATTGCAGGAATAAAAGTGATCAACATTAACGCAGTAAATATGGCGATATAAAATGGCCATATCGTGCGGATTGCTTTTTCCATAGGTAATTTACCTACCGCGCAACCGACAAACAAACACGACCCGACAGGCGGCGTGCATAGGCCTAGCCCCAGATTAACGAGAAGGATCATCCCAAACTGTAGCGGATCGATACCCAGTGTATTCATAATGGGTAGAAAGATGGGGGTGCAAATAAGTATCAGCGCAGCCATGTCCATAATCATGCCGAGCATCAGCAGCACAACGTTGATCATTAGCAAGATCAAAATGGGATTGTCAGTGAGCCCAGTCAGAAATTCTACTGTCAGGTTGGGGACACGAAAAAAAGTCAGCATGTACGCAAAGGCACCAGCACAGGCTATCAAGATCATTACCATTGAGGTGGTGCGTACCGAGGAGACGACGGCTTGCTTGAAGGTTGACCAACTCAGGCTACGGTAAACCACGATAGTGACAACAAAAGCATAGAGCGCACCAAAGGCCCCGGACTCTGTAGCGGTAAACACGCCAGAAAGCACACCACCAACTATAATGACAGCCGTAAGCAGGCCAGGTATCGCACTGAAAAAACTTAAGACAAGTACGCTCCAGCCAGGAAATTTCTCAGCTCCGTATCCGCGTTTTACGGCAACAATATAGGCTGCAACCGCTAAGCATGTGCACATCAAAATGCCTGGTATTACACCTGCGAGAAAGAGCTTGGATATTGATACAGCTCCCCCTGTGGCAAGGGCAAAGATAATCATGTTATGGCTGGGTGGGATGATAATGCCAGCAATAGAGGAGGTGACAGTGACATTTACGGCGTAGTCAGCATCGTAGCCTTTATCTTTCATTACCGGGATCAGGATTGAGCCCAGAGCGGAGATATCCGCTATCGCTGATCCTGAAATACCGCCGAATAGCATTGAAGAAAATACATTGACTATACCAAGCCCACCGCGAACAGCCCCCACGGCATTTTGCGCAAAACGCACCAGTCGCATGGCGATACCACCATGAAACATCAGTTCACCGGCAAAGATGAAGAAGGGGATAGCCATGAGCGAGTACACATTGATCCCCGCAACGATTCGCTGAAAAACAATGAGCATAGGCAGGCCTTCGTGCCAGAAAGCGGCCAAGGCCGAGATACCCAAGGCAAAAGCCACTGGCAATCCGATAATGACACAGAGGGTAAATACCCCAAGTAGTAGCCAGAGTCCCATGTGTGCCTCTTATTCTATGCTGTCTTTGCGTTCGTCCTGGCCAAGTAGCAGGCGGACAAGATGAGTTAGAGAAAAAAGAAACACAAGTGCGCCACATACTGCTAGCGGCAGCGAGCGTAGGCCTTCGGGCACCTGAATGAGCGGGATAAGCGTAGACCACTTGAATTTTGTGAGTTCAAGCCCGTACACGAACATGAGCCCACCGAATCCCGCCATTAGTAAATCAGATAGAAAGACAAACGACGTGCGAATACGGGTAGGCACTATCATGCGAAAATAGACAACAGATAGATGTGTGTCTTGACGAACGCCAACAGCTGCACCCAAAAAGGCGATAACCATGAGCAGCAGGTGTGAGACCTGTTCCACCCATGTGGGCGTATCGTTTAGCACATAGCGGCCGAAAACCAGCCAGGCAAACATAACGGTCATGGAAACAATAGCGATGCCCGCAAGCAGGAGGCACAACCGGGACAGTTGGTCTGATACCCAATCTACTCCCCGCAAGAGAGTCGAAATCCTGGGTGAACCGTGCATTGTCATCCTCTTCAGAAGGGATTGATTACGTCTGCTTATGTTTGCCAGCGTATGGTACGAGGGGTCTTCGGGAAAAGTCGAAGACCCCATAAAATATCAAAAACTATTCGGTGTTACGGGCAAGTTCTACCAATTCTGCCATGTCCGGATTGGCTTTCAGGTATTCGTCGTAAACACTGACCATCGCTTCTTGAAACGGGCCTTTGTCGGCGATTTCGTTAACCACGATGCCGGCATCTTCTACCTTTGTTCGCGCCTCGCCAGTCTGAACCTCCCATAACTCACGCTGATACACGGCAGCTTCTTGAGCAGCACCACTCAGAGCCTCTTGCATTTCCGCAGAAAGTGCGTCGAACTTTGCCGTGTTGACACAGATGCACTCAGGGATAATCAAATGCTCACTCAGAGAATAGTTGGTTGTAACTTCGTAATGGCCAACACTATTGAATGAAGGCAGGTTGTTCTCTGCACCGTCAACAACACCCGTCTTCAGAGCTTGTTGAACCTCACTGAAAGCCATAGGCGAGGGGTTGCCGCCCATTGCAGAAATCATGGACGTGTACAGATCGTTGTTCATAACACGAATTTTCAACCCTTCTACATCGGCTGGCGCATTGATAGGTTTTTGAGCATAAAACGAGCGTGCGCCAGCATCGAACCATGCCAGTGGTTTAATTCCAGCTTCTGACATAGCGTTAGCGATAGTGTCTCCAGCTTCACCATCGAGAACGCGGAACATATGTGGCACGTTTTTGAAGATGAATGGTAAGGACACGAGATTGGCCTCTTTAACTATAGGACCGATAGGGCCAAGGTTAAAGTTGCCAATTTCAATGGCACCCAGACGAACCTGTTCCAATGCGTCTGGCTGACTGCCAAGGACGCCACCGTGGAACATTTCAACGCTCACTTCGCCGCCTGTGGCTTCACTGGCCAGCTCTGAGAAACGGTCCATTGCAGCGGTGTTCGGATGGCCATCGTTGTGAATGTTCCAGGCTTTCCAGGTCTCAGCGTTCGCGTTGAGAGACAGGGCAACGAGAGCACCCGTTAAGAGTAAAGGTAAGTTCCTGATCATAATTCCTCCGGTGTGTTAGGCAGATATTCTTTTTCAACTACTGCTACTGCGCTAAATCAAGTACTTGAGAAAGTCTTGATCGATGAATGGCGCAGCTTATGATGCGTATTGCAACATCAGATGCTTTATCCGTCATAGGGGATAATTCGCACTCCTGAATGCAAACGCACAAGTTGGAGTCAGCCCACTTAAACAGACTAAACGGTGTTAAGAGTCTACACTAGTGTGGCGCTTGTGGAATATATCTTGTGCCAAATTGTAGGGTTTGTCGCGCCTGTCTAAACAGGGAATGCTGTATTGAAACCGGCAAAATGAGTCATCATAAACCCAAGGCGATATACAGCTCCGTAGACGTGCCCCTCGCCATATTTATCACAAGACGCTTGGCAGCCTGTGATAGATACACTCTACAGGCTAGCCCAGTAACCCAGCCGCCGATAACAACTATTGGCGGCAGTTATATAGCAAGAAGAATTGGCTTTTTTAGTGGATAATATCTTGCGACAAGTGGTCAATAACCTGTCCTCATAGCCCGCGCTGGTAGCATGAAAAAATCTCAGAACTGTGTTATTACCTTGCTTGCCTGTCAAGGTCTGGCTTGCCCCTCCGCAAACAATGACGATTCCAGGCCAGCGGCAGAAGTTTGTTGCCGACACATCGGACAAGAAACGTGACAGCGGCCTTGAAATACAGAACTCAGATTCGAAGCACCGAAAGCCTCATGCAGGCGCTGCAACGAGAATCCATGCTTTCCGAATCGGTGTTACTCGATGCCGCTGCCAAAGGTGCTGTCTGGATCAGCTTGCAACGCGGCAAAGGGCAGACACGTCCGCGACGCCTTCGTTCGCTCAGTCTTGAGGTCAGCGAGGGCTCGGAAATCATCCTCAATTTCGATGAACAGGTATTGGCCAAAAAACCGCAAGCGATGCATTGTGTATCAGACCATGTCAATTATGGAATCTGGCACAAGCCTGCCGGTATGCTTTGTCAGGGCAGTAAATGGTCTGATCATACAGTTGCCACTCAGGTTGCCGGAAAAATCAGTGGTAAACATTGTCATCTCGTCCACCGACTGGATCGGGCAGCGTGCGGTTTACTACTCATTGCGTACACCAAAAATGCTCTTCGCTCGCTCGCAGCGTTATTTGAAAAGCGACAGGTAAGCAAGACGTATCAGGCGACTGTGTTCGGATGCCTGACGCAAGAACTACCCTTGCAGATTGATGCACCGATAGATGGGCGTGCAGCTTTGACAACAGTGCAGGAGGCAAACAGCGATAGCGCCAGGAATCGTTCGGTACTGTTGCTGTCAATTGACTCCGGACGCAAGCATCAGATACGTCGTCATCTTGCGGGTCTTGGTCATCCCATTGTCGGCGACAGACTGTATGGCCAACAGAATGATAAGCAGGTGTCGGCGGTTGATTTGCAGCTTGTTGCCTGTCGGCTGGGTTTTACGTGTCCTTATACCTCTGAAAAAGTGTCGGTATCGATTGATGCCAAAGCGGCGCTATCCCAAAGGTTGGTAAAATGAAGAGCAGCCAGCAGGATGTTCTGGAAGCTGCTCGTGGCTGGTTGAGGCAAGGGTTTGGCGTAGAGCTTGTTACAGTGGTAGGCACCTGGGGCTCATCACCTCGACCGCAAGGCTCCATAGCAGCTATCCGCGACGATGGTGTACTGGCAGGTTCAGTCTCAGGCGGTTGTGTCGAGTCTCAACTCAGTAAGCAGTTTCGGGTACATGACATGCCACGGGCTCACACCCATCATATCGATGATGAGCATGCAAAGCGATTCGGACTTGCCTGCGGTGGCAACCTGGAGCTTTTGTTTGAAACGCTTGATGACGTTAGCGCCATTGATTGTCTCTTGCAATATCTGAATCGACGTGAACGCGTGGTTCGTCGTGTTAGCACTGATACAGGCGCTGTGACTATCGATACGGCAAACTCAAACGATGTATTTAGCTGGCAAGCACCAGAACTGACGCAGGTCTTTGGGCCAGGCTGGCAATTACTTATCGTTGGCGCAGGTGAGCTATCACGGTATACCGCGCAGTTCGCGAAAGCGTTGGATTTTGACGTGCTGGTGGTAGACCCGCGTGATAAATTTCGTGAATGTTGGGATATCGAAGATATACCGGTAATTGATATGAGTCCCGATGATGCAGTATTAAAGTATGCAAGCGATCATCGCAGTGCCGTGTTGGCATTAAGTCATGATCCCAATATCGATGATCTTGCTCTTATGGAAGCTTTGCCATCAGACACGTTTCATGTAGGCGTATTGGGATCCAGAAAAAATTACGCTAAGCGCTGTAAGCGTCTGGTCGGACTAGACGTCCCTGAACCCAGTGTCAAGCGGCTGAAGGGACCAGTCGGCATATCAATCGGCGCACGAGGCTCAGCAGAAATCGCAGTATCCATCGTGGCAGAACTTATTCAGGTGAGGCAACCGTTTCTATGAGTGCAATGGCTCAAACATCCATTAGTGCGCGTATTGCACAAACAATAAATGCAACCGAGCAGCAAGTTGACTCTGCTATAGAATTACTCGATGGTGGTGCTACAGTACCGTTTATCTCCCGATATAGAAAAGAGGTAACCGGCGCATTAACGGATGCGCAGTTGCGTGATCTTGAGGAACGGCTTGGGTATCTTCGTGAACTGGAACAACGCCGTGCTGCCATCGTCGACGCTATCCAGCAGCAAGGCAAACTAAGCGATGCACTTAGTGCTCAGATTCAACAGGCACAGACCAAGGCTGAGTTGGAAGATCTTTATCTGCCTTATAAGAAAAAGCGCCGGACTAAAGGCCAGATTGCTATCGAGGCTGGTTTGCAGCCACTGGCAGAGCAATTATGGGAAAAGCCGGAAACCGACCCCGATACACTGTCCCAACGCTTTATCAATATTGATAGTTCGATTGATCCCTCTGTGCAAGTGATGGACAGCAAGGCTGCACTCGAAGGCGCACGATATATTCTCATGGAACGCTTTGCAGAGGATGCCGGCTTGATAGCTCGCTTGCGTAGCTTGTTACAGGATCAGGCTTATCTGTGTTCGACTCTGGTCAAAGGTAAGGCTGCAGAAGGTGAGAAGTTTGCAGACTACTTTAGTCATCAGGAACCTTTTAGTCGCATACCGGGTCACCGGGCTCTGGCCATGTTTCGAGGTCGTAGTGAGGGCTTTCTGTCATTGCAACTACTGCTTAAAGAGGGCGATGACTACTCCGACGATCGTTGTGTCAGTACAGTGGCCTCCCATCTTGGCTTTCAGGATACCGGGCTGCCCGCTGATACATGGCGTGCTCAGCTTGTGTCATGGACGTGGAAGATAAAGCTCTCTTTACACCTTGAAAGTGAGTTATTTTCCGAGCTTCGCACGCGTGCTGACAGCGAGGCCATTGGTGTTTTTGCCAGTAATTTGAAAGATCTTCTGTTGGCAGCTCCAGCAGGAGCTCGTGCAACATTGGGTCTGGATCCAGGCTACCGTTCTGGCGTGAAGGTGACGGTTGTCGATGCTAACGGTCGTGTACTCGATCACAGCACCATCTACCCGCACAAACCACAACAACAGTGGTCGGCTTCCATGAAGAGCCTGGCCAGTCTATGCACGCGTCATAAGGTTGAGCTCATTGCCGTAGGCAACGGCACCGCTAGCCGTGAAACAGAAAAACTGGCAGACGAGCTTATTAAAACCTTGGCTGCCCTGCCGGTCGAGCGGCGACGTCATATGACAAAAGTCGTTGTCTCTGAGGCCGGCGCATCGGTCTATTCGGCATCAAAAGTGGCAGAAGATGAGTTTCCTGAACTGGATGTCACTATTCGAGGCGCTGTCTCAATTGCACGACGGCTTCAGGATCCATTAGCTGAATTGGTCAAGATTGACCCAAAAGCTATCGGTGTGGGGCAATACCAGCATGATGTCTCGCAGAGCGCTCTGGCACGTAGCCTTGATGCTACGGTGGAGGATTGCGTTAACGCCGTGGGTGTCAATCTTGGTACTGCCTCGGCGTTGTTGTTGTCTCGAGTTGCAGGCCTGACACCTGCGCTGGCAGGTAATATCGTAGAGTACCGCGATACGCAAGGCATGTTCAAAACGCGTAAGGAATTAAAGAAGGTTCCACGCCTTGGACCCAAAGCATTTGAGCAAGCTGCCGGATTTTTACGGATTCGCGATGGACGCGATCCCCTGGATTGTTCCGGGGTGCATCCGGAGAGCTACCCTGTCGTAAAGCGTATCATTGAAAAGGCGCAATGTTCGATAAGTGAGCTAATCGGGGATAGCAAGCGCCTGGGTGCAATCAACCCGGCAGATTTTGTTGATGAGCAGTTCGGCCTGTTAACAGTCAAGGATATTCTTGCAGAGTTAGAGAAACCGGGACGTGATCCGCGGCCTGAGTTCAGGGCCGTCAGATTTGCCGACGGTGTGGAAAAGATATCCGATCTGGTGCCCGATCAGGTGCTTGAAGGCAAGGTAACCAATGTCACAGCCTTTGGCGCATTCGTTGATGTCGGCGTTCATCAGGATGGACTGGTGCATATATCTGCGCTAAGTGATACGTTTGTGAAGGATCCCCGAGAGGTTGTAAAAGCCGGAGACATCGTCAAAGTAAAAGTCATGAGTGTGGATGAGCAGCGCCAGCGCATAGCATTGAGCATGCGGATGAGTGACAACGCCGCAGACAATCATGAAAAGCGTGGATCTGGCGACAGGGCGGCAGGTTCGGCTCGCACCCCACAGCGCAGCTTACCCCATGGAGCGAAAAATTCTCGAAAAGGAGTTAGCACCTCGGCTGCCAGCAAACACGGTGCATCCAGACATGACAATCGCACATCTGCCGGGGCGGAGCAGCCTTCAGCGCTCGCTTTGCAGTTAAGGGCCGCTCTGGCTGCTAAAAAGTCGTAAGTGTGAAGTGCGTACGGCTTCGGCACTACAAAGGTTACCTCTTTGCGTAAGGTGTTAACGAGGTGACTAATCTGGCCGATAGCAATTTAAGAATTTGCCAAAGCACAGAGCCCTTATGACTGATAAGTTTCGCCTTGTTACCCGCAGTGATTTCGATGGACTTGTGTGTGCTGTACTTTTCAAGCATCTAAACATGATTGATGACATCTGTTTTGTTCACCCTAAAGACATGCAGGATGAAAAAATCGATATCAATGATCGAGACATTACGACCAACTTGCCATTCGTTGCAGGTGCGCATCTGGTATTCGATCATCATGACTCGGAGATAAAGAGAAATGATGTCAAGCAGGCCAACTATATTATCGACGCTGATGCGCCGTCCGCTGCACGTGTTGTCTGGAAGCACTACGGTGGACACGCAGCTTTCCCGGCACGTTGGTACGAGATGATGGAGGCTGTCGACAAGGCAGATTCCGCGCAGTATGACCTTCGGGAAGTACTAGAGCCAGAGCGTTGGGAAATGCTCAACTTGCTCATGGATTCTCGTACCGGTCTTGGCAGATTTCGTGAGTTCAGGATTTCCAACTATGCATTGATGATGGAGCTTATTAATCATTGCAAGGAATCGAGTATCGACGATATTCTCAGGCTGCCTGATGTGGCGGAACGTGTTGAGCTTTATCTTGATCATGCCGATGCGTTCAAGGAACAGATCCGTCGGTGTGCCACGGTGTATGACAATCTGGTCGTGCTGGATCTACGCAATGAAGAGATCATTTACCCAGGTAGCAGGTTTGCAATTTATGCGCTATTCCCCCAGTGTAATATTTCAATTCACCAGATGTGGGGTTTCAAGCAGCAGAATACCGTTTTTGCTACCGGAAAGTCGATTTTCGATCGTAGTTGTTTTACGCATGTTGGTGAGCTCATGCTGCAATACGGTGGTGGTGGGCATGCGGCGGCAGGCACTTGTCAGATAGACAATGACAAGGCTGATGAGGTCCTGGCTATGCTGATCAAAACGATCAACGAAAACGAGAATCCTTACTCTAAAGCGGTATAACTCCAGTTCGCAGCTAACGACCATAGCCGTTATACTGCTCCCTCTCAGGAAAAGTAGTTAGCGGCTATGTCAGATGGGCCAGATGGTCAGACGGTTCTTCTCAACAGGCAACCCGTTGAGCTGTATAAGGTCCTGAAGTTTGAAGGGCTGGTTGCGAGCGGGGCGCAAGCCAAGTTAGCCATTGACGATGGAATGGTGCAGGTCAATGGCACGATCGAAACCCGACGGCGTCGAAAGATAAACCATGGCGATCAGATAGAGTTCGAAGGCATACGACTTTTAATCGAATGTGCGGGTGATTCGAGCGTATGAGCAGGGTGAAATCACGGAAGATTGAATCACGCCTGGCCCAGTTCTCCCTCTTGCTCAGTAATCTATACTGGATCATCCCAAGCAGCCTGATCGCAGCTATTATTGTCGCTATTGTAACGGGCGAGCAAATTTCGCTAAATTACAGACTCGGCTGGTTGGGCGGGTTTGTATTGATTTTGGTGGTGCGTGTATTATTATTATTTTACTGGTTAAGGCAGCCTACTACATCAAAAACCCTACCGTCGCGAATTAACCTGGCTACGTTTTTTTCCAGTCTAACAGGCTGTTTCTTTGGCCTGATTGGTTATTTTGCCATCTCGCTGGATTCTCCGGTTGTCAGCTTGATGTTCATCATGCTCTATACGGGCATGGTAGCTACGGCGACGGCAACCATCTCCTACATGGTGCCCATGTATCTGCTATATGTGATTCCATTAATGCTGCCGATTGGTATTCACCTGCTCACTTTCAAAACAGAAAACACATCCTGGCTTGGTGCACTTGTGCCGTTTTTCCTCATCGTGTGTTTTTTTTCCTCACGCAGTATTCGTGCATCGACACTCAGATCGATTGACTTGCGTTTTGAAAATGTCGAACTGTTAGAGGATCTGAAACAACAGCACGAAATAGCCGAGATTGCACTCGCCCGCGAAGAGAAAGCCAATCAGGCAAAAACACGATTTCTGGCAGCTGCCAGTCACGACTTACGACAACCGTTGCATTCTTTACGTCTATTTACTGCAACGCTGGAGATGCAAACCCGAAATAGCCAGCATAAGACACTTGTCAATCAGATAGATTCCTCCGCCAAGACTCTCGAGGAGTTGTTTAACTCTTTACTTGATATATCCAAACTGGACGCAGGCACTGTCAGCGCAAATAAGCGGCATATTGTTTTAGCTAGTTTGCTATCGCAGATAGAGATCGATTTCAAAGCAGTTGCAGAGGAAAAAAATCTGGCTTTTTCGTGTCGTCTCGACAACGCAGTGGTACTTACCGATCCCTTGTTGTTTGAGCGCCTGATACGCAATCTGGTGGGCAACGCTATCCGCTATACTAACAAAGGGTCTGTGGATATCACTACCAGCGCCAGGGATGGGCGTATCTGGGTATCTGTCAAGGATACCGGCATGGGTATAGCATCTACTGATCATGTGAAAATTTTCGAAGAGTTTGTGCAACTGGACAACCAGCAGCGCGATCGTGATCGGGGGATTGGTCTGGGGCTCTCTATCGTAAAGCGTCTGGGAGATATTCTTGACGTTGACCTTCAATTGTCCTCAACGTTGGGTCAAGGCGCTACCTTCAGCGTCGGTGTTCTGGAAGGTGATGAGTCTCAATGTCACGACAATCAAATACACGAGCAACCCGTCTCCGATCATGTGGCATCTCTGTTTATTCTGGTTGTAGATGACGAAGAAGAGGTGTGTCGTGCGATCGAGGGGCTGCTTCAGACATGGGGTTGTATCGTCATGTGTGCAACGTCGGGTGATGCCGCTATCGAGCAACTGCATGAGATTGGTGATACACCAGACTTGATAATAAGTGATTATCGATTGCGAGATGGGGAAACAGGAGGCCATGCAATTACCAATATCCGCAAGGCTACAGGTAACGATATTCCAGCGATTATTCTGACGGGAGACATTGCACCAGACAGACTGCAGGAGATCGAGACTCTTGGATTCCCGTTACTGCATAAACCGTGCGAACCGGATGCATTACGTCAGCTAATTACCAATCAGACTATGCCCATTGAGCAAGTGGCTTTTCACTAGGCTGTCACTAGGCTGTCACTAGGCTGTCCGATCAGCTTATTCTCGGACGGGCCCTTAGGAGCCAGGCGGTGCATAGCGATCACACTCAGAGGTTGCGAATTTCCACATCTATTGATTCTCCCGCCGGTGTAAACCCGAATACTCGGCCATAAAATGACAACTCTGAAAGTGTTGCCTTTATGACGGTCTCGGCTTTGCGAAATCCGTGCTGTTCACCTTCAAATTCCAGGTAGGCCACTGGCAGCTTGCGTTTATCCAATGCATCTACAATCATCCGTGATTGATTAGGGGGCACAATGGCATCTTCCGAGCCTTGAAAAACGATCATCGGGGCACTGAAACCACACAAGTGATTGATGGGCGAGCGTTCTGCGTAAATGGCAGCATCTTCGGGCCAGCGCCCGATAAGGCTGTCCAGATAGCGCGACTCGAACTTGTGGGTATCGTTCGCCAATGCTTCAAGATCTGCCACACCATAAAGACTGGCTCCTGCAGTGAATGTGTCGTGCAAGGCGAGGGCGCAAAGCACGGTAAAGCCACCGGCACTGCCTCCACGAATGATTAAGCGTTGGCTGTCGACATCGCCGCGTGCCGCCAGAAACTGCGCTGCAGCAACACAATCCTCAACATCAGCGATGCCCCATTGACCATCAAGCTTCTTTCTATACTTACGTCCATAGCCGCTACTGCCGCGATAATTGACATCCACCACGGCAAATCCGCGACTGGTCCAGAATCGCTGTGCCAAGGAGAGCTGCGATCGAGCTGCCGATGTGGGGCCACCATGTGCCAGTACAATTAAAGGCGGTTTTTCGCCTTCTGGTGCTGTAAATTGAGGATTTGCAGGTTTAAAGAAAAGCGCGTGTGCTATTTCATTGCTACCTTCTGGCCCGGTGGGAAAGCGAAGCACCTCAGGAGGCAAAAGGTAAGCATCAGATAAAGGCAATTGCCGTGCTTCGCGCACCACACGCCCGTCATAATGAACTGCAGTCTCCTGACTCCACGATGCACTGGCGAAGGCAAGCTTTGATGCACTTGATCTGACAGAACTGAACGCACTACCTTCAGGATGTTCGGGCAGATGATCAATGCCATTTCGAAAGCGGGCTGCTATTACATTGCCATGCGAATCAAAACCGTAGCGAGCCAGCCCATGCACCCACGGTGGGTAGCCTATTTCACCTTCAACGCTCAGTACCGGTTCAGTGTTACCCACCACATACAACTGCCAGATATCTAATCGGTCAGATAAATAATGGAGTTGGCAGTCGGGTGAAAAGAGCGGCTGGACTATGGCTTCGTTATCACCTCCAGCTACAATCTGTACATCGTCAAGCCGAATGCTCTTGTCATCGCAGATGAGCCTGGCGCTCATCAGTGTTGTTGTGTCCCAGGGCATGTTCGGATGATCCCATTGAACCCATGCAAGCTGTTTACCATCACCGGATAAGCAAACTGAACCGTAAAAATCTGCACCACTAGCCAGGTCAATCTGCAAAAACGACCCATCGCGGGCGACGGCAGTTATAAGGTTTTGTGGCTCAGTGTTTTCCGGTAAATGACGTTCACAGATACTGACAAGCCAGTGCCCGTCAACTGTTGGTCGCATGTCGGCAAACCGTTCAGCGCAAGCTTTGTCTGGTTTGGCGCTCAGTATTTTTACTTCTGATACACCCTGCGGGGAGACGTGTAGCTGGCGAAGTCTTTGATCTGCATAGTCAACAAACCACAAGGTGTCATCCGCTGCCCACCATGCGCCTCCACCGTATTCGTGCATCAGTGTGCGAACGTTAATTTCTTTGGGCGTAACCTCCACACTATTACCCGCATGGTGACGCATGATGGCAACTCGGCCGGATTCTTCCGGGCGTGACTCTGCCCACCATACTGCATCTGCATCAGGTATAACTTCACTTATTCCAACAGCGCCCGTAACCAGCAAATCTGCTGTAACAGGCGAATTCCAACTGCCGTAAGGCGCACAGGTTCTGGAGCTAGTGTCGTTCATGGTCGTGCAGTTCTCTACGAGGGAGCAGGTTGCTTCTCTGGAGCTTAGGTGAATATATCGCAGATAACAATCGTTCGGATCAGGTTGACGGACAACAGGGTTTAATTGCTCTTCAGTGTCTCCATACTTACAACGGGAAATACAAACTCCTACCTACCGATAACCCCCTCATTGCGGAGATCAGGAAAATGGATGCACGCGCTATTCTCGACGGCTTGCTTGAAAGTACTCAAAAGGCGACTAATACCGGAATACGAATGGCTGAAGAGAAGACGATTATTCCTCCCGCAGGGGATGAACGTACAGCCATGCTCAAGGGTCTTGGAACAGGCGCATTAGCAGCGGGTGCCGTCGCTTTGCTGTTTGGTAGTAAAGGCACTCGCAAGTTCACAAAAAAAGCGGTAAAGCTTGGTGGCACCGCCGCTATCGGCGGCATCGCGTACAAAGCGTTTACGCAATGGCAGGCCGCGCAGCATAAAGTCGATGCCACAGGTACGCCGTCGACAGCTGCTCAAACCATGCCAGGTTCTACATCGGGAAAGTCACTGAACCTGGAACAATTCGAGCCCGGTACGCCTATCGCCGATTTGACCGATATTCAGGCCACCGTTCGTAGTGAAGCCATTGTGCAGGCAATGATAAGTGCTGCTCGGGCTGATGGCCATGTGGATGATACGGAAATGACACTTATCAGGCAGCAGATTGTCAGCCTGGGGCTGGAAAAAGATGTCTCACAGTTTTTATTGGCAGAACTTAACAAACCCGTCGATGTCACCTCCATTGCTGCTTTGGCAGATACCCCTGAAACGTCAGCCGAGCTGTACCTGGCGTCTGCTCTGGTGGTTGATATTGATAATGCCTCCGAGCGTGTTTATCTGGACGATCTGGCCAGTGCCATGAATCTGGACGCGCAGATGATGTCGCATCTAGAAGAGCCTTTGCGTAGTTGATTACGAGTTTTGGATGCTACAGATTGCAGGCCTGGATTACGAATTTACATGCCCGGATTGCAACTGACGTAGTTGGGCAGATATGTGATATATGACATATAAATGTAGTGTTTTGTTGCGCTAATGTCGCTTTGACAAATCTGGTGCGCGCAGCGCATTTGGCCATAACATATTGTTGTATGTGGTGGCCGCTGGTGGCACAGTATGTATTGTCAGGCTGTTTCCTGCGGGTGTCGCAACAAGTATGCTCATGTGCAGTGTCTCTAGCCCTAAGTAGGGGTTGTCAAGTTGGGCAACTACGCTGAGAAGTTACCAGCTTTCAAGGTATTTCTGATTTATCCTGTGTTGGCGTTTCTTCGAGTTTTTACTGCTGTCATACTTTCATGCTCGCTCATATTGTCTATGGATAACGTCGCACCTACGGCGTGAGCCGTTTCATTTTAGGGCGTTTACTCCGAGAATGTTAATTATTGTGCTGTAAGGTGCGTTAGTGGTCAAATTACCGCGCGAGTTTACGAGTTTGCAACACCTGAGTGTTGACAGTATTTGACCGAAAAAACGACAATTGCGTTCCTTTAAAGTAAGCCGCCTAAACCATGTATTTAGATCGACAAAGACTCATCGTCCCCACGCTCATTGCAGCCTGTCTGGCCATCAGCGGTTGCAGTGACTCCGACGACTCACCAAGTTTAAGTCTGATAGACGACCCAGTCGCGGGCTCTGGAGTAAATCCGGCAATACCTGCTGAGTCACCTACAAGTTCTCAGCCGACTACGCCTTCATCGCAGCCAGTAGCTCCAGCAGCTACGACACCAGCAGCTCCGGTGCCTGGAACGCAAGCGGCTCCAGAACCATCGACGCCAGCGGCTCTGGAAGCAACGACGCCTGAAACTCCAGAGCCTGTGACACCAGCGGCTCCAGTGCCTGGGACACCAGTAACTACAGAGCCTGGAACAACAGCGGCTCCAGCGCCTGGGACACCAGTAGTTTCAGAACCTGGGACTCCAGTAACTCCAGAGCCTGGGGCACCAGTAACTCCAGAACCTGGGGCACCAGTAACTCCAGAACCTGGGACTCCAGTAACTCCAGTGCCTGGGACACCCGCGGCTCCAGCGCCTGGAACACCAGTTGCTCCAGAACCTACCACTCCACCAGCTCCAGAACCAACGACACCCGTTGCACCTGCTCTAATAACCCCTCCGGTGAATGATCCAGCTCCTTTGCCAGCGCCATCTGCACCGGGTACAGATACCAGTGGCGGTGAGGACGACAGCCCAACTGAAACAGAATCACTGTCACTTCGAGGACCTTTTATCAAGGACACCGCGCGAAGCGCCGGCCCACCGTCGGCACCGACAGGACTAACGCGGCTAATGGCTGCTGACAACTTCATTGAGTTTACCTGGGCGCCCTCAACCGACGACCAGTCAGTTGAAGCTTACGAGATCTATCGTGACAACCAACTAATTGCCACAGTAAGAGGCGATACTGGCTACGAGCATGATCTTCGTAGCTGGATCAGCACCTCATTCATTGATTGTAACTACACCCGATACACAGATTGTGAAGATGCTGGGCGGCAACCACAGCCGGGCACTAGCTACTCCTACAGCGTGGCGGCGGTTGACAATGAAGGCATGCGTTCTGAGCTTTCGCAGCCAGCCATCTTTAGTACGGCAGCACCCGCTCAGGGAGCGCCTGATCTTTCAGACTACAGCCTTATATTCGACGAAGAGTTTGATGAAGGGCAGCTGAATCGTAGTCGATGGAAAACTTCACTGCCCTGGGGTCCCGACACCATTATTAATAGAGAAAAGCAATACTTCGTCAATACCTTTGGCGGTGACAACCAAGTCAGCTATGATCCTTTTGTATTCACAGGCGATACGCTGCAAATCACAGGCATAGAGACACCAGCTGCTGATCTTTCGGCTGCTAACAACCAGCCCTATCTGTCTGGTGTATTGACGTCTGCTGACTATTTCTTCATGACCTACGGCTATCTTGAGATGAGCGCGAAGCTCGCTGGGGGCGATGGAATGTTGTCTACCTTTTTCTTATTCAACCAGGATTTTCTCAAAAACAAGCCTGAGATTGATATCGTCGAGTATTTGGGTTCGCGTCCGGATAAGGCTTACCAGACTTACCACTACTACGACAGCAACCGCGCGCGATCTTCGAAAGGGGAGAAGCATTCAACTCCCACGATGGAGACGTTGGCCAATCAGGACCTGAGCAGCGACTTCCATACCTACAGCGTTCTCTGGGAGCCCGAGCTTGTGATCTGGTATATCGATGGCGTTGAAGTAAGACGCATAGAGGGTGTACGAGTCTCTGATGAGCCAATGAATATCGTCACGCAACTGGTATTGGGAAGTGAGTGGATCGGTGATCCGGCCCCAGGTACAGTACCAGCTGTACTAGAGATCGATTATATAAAAGCTTATCAGAAGTAGCGGAAATAACTCTGAGGTGCTCGTTGAGCGCACCGAAGAGTTTTACTGGTCACTAATATGAAAGCAGGTTAAAAGCTCACCCTACGGTGGGCTTTTTGTTTTTAAGGAGGCGATGAGGTTGTGGTTGGTACACGTAATTGTCGAAGTGTGTACCAGTGAGCAACGACTGCTGCGATAATGACAACACTGACAATCGTGTAGAACACCGATATCATCGGATAGTCCAGATAGACAACCAATAGCACGTTGATCGATACAGGAATAATCAACTGACGGGCAATACCCAAGGCCATTGGAAACAGCGGTTGCTTCAGTGCCTGTAAAGTGGCGGTACTCATAAATATTACAACGTAGGCATAGAATGCAAAGGCATCGATACGCAGGTAGCTAGCCCCAGTGTCCTGAATGACAGGATCATCCGTAAAAATTGCCATCATTGCAGGCGACAGGGTCAACATTATGGGTATGGATACGACAGCCATCGCCAAACCTGTCAAAAGGCCTGTTATATAGGTTTGCCTAACGCGATATAGATCCTTCGCTCCATAATTCTGACCTGCTATAGCCATCACGGCACTATTTAGTCCTAAAGCCGGAAGCAGCAAGACTTGTTCAATCCGCAAGCCAACGGCATAACCAGCCACATGTTGACTACCAAAGCGACCAAGCAAGGCAACCGTGATAAAGCCGCCAAGTATAATGGTAAGCATATTTAAACTTGCAGGCAGTACCTGCTTCAGTAGATTGATCCAGGGTCTTAACGCAAATGCCGGTTTGCAGGTTCGGCCTGTTTCACGTACCAACACACGATACAAGTACACGGCTGACATGCCTTTGATAATGACAGTTGCCAAGGCTAGTCCTGACACGCCCAGTTCAAGAGAAAATGTCAGCAAAGGATTAAGTATCAGATTTGCTAAGAAACCCACAACCAATGCGTTACGATTGGATTTAGTGTCGCCCAGAGCTATCAGCGCCCCGGCGGCTGCAAAACTTAAAATAAAGGTAAACGCTCCAAACAGCGTTATTGCTATGTACTCCATTGACAGGGGTGCGATGTGAGGCTCAGCGCCTAGAAAAACGACCAGTGAATCTGCAAACAGCCAACCCAGCAATGCAACAACGACACTGAGAACCAACGACAGCCCAAATACATGATCGGTCCAGTCCGCAGCTTTATTCTTGTTGCCTGCGCCCACGTCGACGGCAATAACCGCTGAGGCGCCAGTCTGAATACCTATTCCTACTGCCAGAAGCAGAAAGAAGACACTGCCTGCTATAGAGACACCGGCGAGAGCGTTACTGGAAATCTTTCCGGCGAACCAAAAGTCCGTCAGGTTGTACAAGGTGTTGAACAGCATACCCATGGAAGCGGGTATCGACAGGCGAATCAGATGCCCAAGGATAGGTCCCTGAGTGAGCGTGGGGCTATTAATAATTTACCTATCCGGAAATGAGTGATTAGTACGTCAATCCAGGTTCCTGCCGAGTTCTGCCGAGTTCCTGGAATAGCGTCTAAAGTCGTGACAAGATACTGCGCTACCGGAGCGCAGTATCTTTACTCGCTATAAATTAATAAACTTGCTGGGCTTGCATATCGCTTTTGCTGATGCCAGCCACCTTGTTAGGTGCCTTCATTGCATCACGACGGAACGGTTCGCCTAATTCCTGATTGAGCACTACTTCAATGAATGTTGTAACGTTATCGTTCATCTGTTCTTTGACGGCGGTCGTCAATGCTTCAGTAAGCTCATCGGTAGTAAACACTTTCACACCTTTCAGACCACAGGCATCGGCAATCTTGGCGTACTCGACGCCTTGATTCAGCTCTGTACCGACAAAATTGTCGTCATACCACAGCGTAGTGTTGCGCTTCTCGGCACCCCACTGATAGTTACGGAAAATGACCATGGTGATCGGTGGCCAGTCGTTGCGCCCACAGGCTGTCATTTCGTTCATTGAAATACCGAAAGCGCCGTCACCTGCAAACCCGACCACCGGGACATCAGGACATCCGATTTTGGCGCCGAGTATGGCTGGTAACCCATAACCGCAAGGACCAAAGAGGCCAGGTGCCAGGTATTTTCGACCTTTTTCGAAAGTGGGGTAGGCATTACCGATGGCGCAATTATTGCCGATATCACTGGAAATAATGACGTCTTCAGGAAGTGAGTCGCGTATGGCTAACCATGCATTGCGCGGCGACATACGGTCTGGTTCACGCTTGCGGGCACGTTCGTTCCAGTCGATACCCGGATCATTGTCTTCTTCGTGTTCCATAGACACAAGTTCTTGCGCCCAGCGATCTTTCGTGTGTTTGATCTCACTGCGTCTTTCAGCACGACCGGCGTCGCCAGCACTAGCATCAAGCTTCGCAAGTATTTCGCTGGCCACGTATTTTGCATCACCCTGTATGGCAACATCGACGCGTTTTGTTAAACCAATGCGATCAGCGTTAATGTCCACCTGAATGAGCTTGGCATTTGCAGGCCAGTAATCTATGCCATAGCCTGGTAGCGTGGAGAACGGATTTAGCCGTGTGCCAAGGGCAAGCACGACATCTGCTTTGGCAATCAGTTGCATGGCGGCTTTCGAGCCGTTGTAGCCCAACGGACCTACCGATAATTCGTGGGACCCCGGGAACGCATCGTTGTGCTGATAGTTGCAGCAGACCGGCGCGTCAAGCTTTTCAGCCAGAGCTGCAGATGCTTCTATCGCATTGCCTATGACGACGCCAGCGCCGTTGAGCATGACCGGGAATTTGGCTTCTGACAGCAGCTTGGCTGCAGCATCAATTGCATCGGCACCGCCACGAGGACGCTCAAGACGGACTACCTGCGGCAATTCAATGTCAATGACTTGAGTCCAGTAATCTCTGGGTATGTTGATCTGCGCAGGTCCGCATAAACGCCAGGCCTGCTCGATGACCCGATTAAGCACTTCAGCGACGCGTGCTGGATCACGGACCTCTTCCTGATAGGCCACCATGTCCTCGAACAGCGCCATCTGTTTGATTTCCTGAAAACCACCTTGGCCGATGCTCTTGTTGGCGGCTTGTGGTGTGACCAGAAGCATTGGTGTGTGGTTCCAGTAGGCCGTTTTGACAGGGGTAACAAAATTGGTAATACCGGGGCCATTTTGCGCGATCGCCATCGACATTTTACCGGTTGCCCGGGTGTATCCGTCGGCACTCATGCCAGCATTGCACTCATGGGCACAATCCCAGAATTTGATGCCTGCGTCCGGAAAAAGATCGGAGATGGGCATCATGGCTGATCCGATGATCCCGAAGGCATGTTCGATGCCGTGCATCTGGAGAACCTTGATGAAGGCCTCTTCAGTAGTCATCTTCACGGTAAATTACTCCTGCAGTATTTAAGTGGTGGGCTGAAAAACAAGTCTGGTGCGCGCATAATAGAGCCAAGCGTCCGCCGACGGTAGAGCTGCGCTTGGTACAGCGTTAAACGTTGTGTGGCGCCAGATTATGCCGATTTGATCGAAAAGCGCTTCAATCTGTTTGTGTATGGTACGTGATGGCATCGGGAAGCGGCCGAATGTTGTCGCAGATTCACTGGCAAGGCGTCGAAATAGCGTTGATTGCACTGTCGCGCAACAAAAACATGGGTGGAGCCTCGTTCTGAGAGTGTTAATTTGCGACTCTGACGAATACCCGGTCTGCTGCATCTGTGAAAGCGACAATGCCGAATTCTCTGGCGATGACAATTTGCTGGACTATATCGATAGCTTCGCCACGCTCATCCTCAACGCCCGGGCTAGAGTCGACACTATTGATCCGAATGACGTCCTCGTAGCTCTGCCCACCAATGACCTCTGGTGCGACCTCTCCCGACTCTTCATCCGGTACCAGATAAATCACCCTGACTGGATCAGAAATCACGCGCTCCGCCTTGATACTGATATCGGCCAGGTAGGTGCCAACAAGTTCCCGGCCGACGGGAGACTCTACCAGAATATCGAAAAATAACGATTCATCTTCCGACTCAAGTAATGAGTTTTCCTGCTGCTCGTAGATACTGGTCATTGCCAGGGAGTAATCAGTGGCCTGCAAACGAATTTGCGCGGTAAGTTCGCAGACGACGTCTTCATCGTTGCTCGCACCATCGGCACCCAGGAACGGTGTGTTGAGTAACGGTGTTTGGCGAATGAAGTCGAGCGTGATTCCGTCGTCTGTCATGAACTGTACGGTGGCCTCCGAGGTATCAGCCTGCCACGATGTAAGCTCCGGATGATCGAAAACACCGCATTCCCGTTCTGATACAGGGTCACAAGCAGTAAGTACAATAGCGAACAGGGGTAGGCCAAGCAGATATTTTTTCACGACGGAATCACCGTATTAGCAATGGAACATGATGGCATGAAAAAGAGAATTGCGGTGGTTGGTGCCGGACTCATTGGCTGTCGACATGCGCAGGCGATTCTCAGTTGCCCGTCAGCCACGCTAAGTGCACTGGTTGATCCAGATCCGGCAGCCTCGACGCTGGCGATTGAGCTGGGCACGGTGAGATTCGATTCACTGGACCAATTGCTGGATGCTGAGCTTGCGGATGGCATTGTACTGTCAACGCCCAACCAGCTACATGTTCCGCAGGCGCTCGCTTGCATCGATGCCGGCATTCCGGTGCTTATCGAGAAGCCACTAGCGGTAGATATCAAGGGTGCTATGAAGATTGTCGAGGCATCCGCTGCTGCATCGGTACCTGTGCTCACAGGCCATCACAGACGGCATAACCCCTTGGTGGCGAAAGCCAGGCAGATGATCAACGATGGACAGTTAGGCAAAATAACCGCTGTGCAGGCCACGACATGGTTCTACAAACCCGATGACTATTTCGACGTGCAATGGCGAACCCGGCCTGGTGCGGGCCCTGTCTATATAAACCTTATTCATGATGTTGATATGTTGCGTCATTTATGTGGTGAAGTTGTCGAAGTTCAAGCCATGGAATCCAGCGCAAACCGCAATCATGAAGTTGAAGATACCTGCGTTATTATCATGCGTTTCACGAATGGAGCTTTGGGCACTTTAAGTGTTTCTGATTGCACAGTGTCGCCCTGGAGTTGGGAGCTGACGGCCCGCGAAAATCCTGCGTATCCCGTAACCAGCGAGCTGTGCTATCAGATCGGCGGGACAATAGGATCTCTGGCATTGCCGGATCTCTCTTTGTGGCAACACCCGCAAGAGCGTAGCTGGTGGCACCCCATTAGCGCTACCCGTGTGCCGTTCGAGGTTGCCGATCCACTGGTCAGGCAGATAGATCAGTTTGCTAGTGTGATGTGTGGAGAGCAAACACCATTGGTCTCCGCTCGTGATGGCATGATAAACCAGCAGATTATTGAAGCGATCAAGCGCTCGGCTAGTGAGCGTTGTCTGGTGGCTATTGATAACAGCTAATCAGTAGCGGCCTTCTTTCGTAACACAATAGTGATCGTGAACAATTGATGCGTGCAGGAATTTACCACTCATTGGAGCACCAATGAATGATTATGTAAATTTGGGGTATTGAGGCACTGTCAACTACGGTTATTGCGGGAACAGCCCAAACCGCACCGTTATGGTCCTCATAACTGAATTGTTCATCCAATCTAAATAGAGTGGCCTTCCTTTGGCCCCTGATCGAATCTATTATCAGCGGTGCTCATCAGGTTCGCCTGTGTGAAAGGTGATCACAATATTAGAATTTTGCTACTGGAGATCTTAATATCGTTTTTTTAAACCGCTATTCAGCGTTCATATATTGTGGCTCTCGACCCTCAGACCATTCATTTTTGCAGAAGTCGCAAGAATATATAGAAAGAGTATCTACCCGCGCATCATTCCATGTTGCATAGGCGATTGGAATATCATTATTTCTGGCTTTAATTTCGTCTTCACTCTTGCCATCTTTTTTTCCTTGAAAGCGTATTTCATCATGGAGCATTTCGGACATGGTGTAGTCGTATGTATGCGATATATAATGTAATGACTTTACCTTGTAACTTCTCCCAAACAAATCGTTATATGAAAGAATGCTTAAAATGTGCCCTACTTTCATTTGCACCACTTCATTAGCATCAAAAAACGGTAAACCTCTAATTTCATTGTATTCCTTTTTGCCAAGAGATAGAAAATTACGTACATCTCCCCCCTCCATAACGTTGTTTTGCATATCCTGTTGTAGGTGAAAATGACGATATGTTTTATTGCCCTCTACCGTGCTATCTGAAAAATCTAGTTTTTCGAAATCCTCCCGAATTCGTTTATCAATAATTCTGTAGTCATTTTTCCCCAGCTGATCTCTAATGTCATGCATGTAGTTGTCATCGCATGCAACCAGCTCATAGCGAACATCTAAAGCAACGGTTCTTCAGTAATTTTTAATCTTGCAATTGAGGATAATTATCTCCTCATCAGACACTGGGGCAAATACAAGCGTTACATAAGGCCTCTCTGCGATTGTAATGCACTTCATCGTTTTCTCAGTAGCCTCAGCACCACGTCGAGCTGCATGGAACGAGCGGAGTAAAAAATGTGCTGTTACTGTGAGAACGATCAGCTGTAAATGATCGGGAAATTTCCAAATAGCAGCTAACACAATGCAGGCGGAAAAAACAATAATAATTCATTCCAAGACAGTAAATTTTTCTGACTTCATTTCAACAGGTTTCTTGTCGTTCGAAAATTCCATATAGTGATTTATCGCCCCGATATTCGGGGCTATTCATAATACGTTTAAAAAGTAGGCACTTGGCTAAATCAAGCCACGAGTGTCTGTTCACGAAACTCATTCAACGGTGGAAAACTGAACTTTGTCAGTGTATGTTAGTCTTTTGTATTATAGAGCCGATCAGATCAGCCCAAATTAAGTTATTAGATGAAGATCGCAATCAGTTCACAATAACGTTCGTTTTAATGAATTCACCTAAGCCTTTTGAATTTGACTAATAAATACCCATCAAAGTAATCGTTGCTGAGTACTGAGCCAATTTCGATGTAGCTAGTGCCTACTTTATAAACGTAATATTAACAAACTCGGTATAGGTGGCGACAGACATATCGAGGATTATCGCACGCCCTGAAAGGGCAAGCTTTCGGTGCGGCGCTGAACACTGTGTAAATGTCCGTGATTTTGACTGCATATACTACGTTATCCTACACAGCGATCATTGGAAAGATAGATGCAATTAGCGCTTGTGAATTTAATCGAATGACTGAGATCTACCAAAAAATATACCAGATATGAATCCAAATATGGCAACTGGTAACGAGGTGAAATTGTCGGGAATAGTCTTGTCAAAATAGGAAAGCATGGTCATGCTGATAATAACCAGAATTATGATGAACAGGCCTCCAAAAACAGACCCTCTGTACAAGGTTCCATCACTATCCTTGTTGTATTCGTTGACTATAATTGGATCTGTTGTTCTTAGAATTGGATCATTCGCCGAAATACTTTACACTATTGTCGGTTTTTCCACGTCTGTCATTTTTCATACCCCTATAGTGTAAAAAGGGCATCATCGATTGTGATGATGCCCTTCCTCTTAAAGCCGCCATAATTTAATTTACTGCACTGTGGCAACTCTTTCTTGTAAATCATTTTGATCCCACTTGTCTAGATTTTTTTTGCGAACAACATGGTTCAAAGCTGGCATCTGCAGAATATGTAGATCTTTATCTACTCGATGATAACTTGCAATTTCATATCCTTGCTGCCTTTGCTCTACCGCCCACTGTAATAATGTATATGCATTGTTAAATAGCTCTTTTCTGGTCTCACTGTCTGTTGCCTGCATAAGATCTTCTAACTCTCCGATCTTGTGTTTCGCTAGGTCAAATTGAATTCGTGTCTTTTTCATAGTAATTGCTCCAACTCGTGAGGATTTAGACTAATAACAAAATTCTCACCTATAAGATGCAGAGGAATCTACTTAACAGAAAAAATTAATGTTTCTTGTGCACTTGACTTCCTTCGATGTGTTCAGTTGATGGGTCGTAGTCGATAAATACAACATCGATACCATCATCGTCACACCAGTCGTCAGCATCGAGACGATACTCTTGTGGATCTACCTCAATTTCAAATTCTGGTTCCGATATAGGAAATCTTTCATTGTGTGACTGAACGACATCCCAGACATCTCGAATATCTGGCTGTGATTCAATACAAAAAAATAAGTCCCCTAAATCATCATAGAAACGTTCTTTCTCAGGAGTAGTTACTTCATCCACTTCAAATCGACTACGAACAATATAAGCAATATCAAATGCATCTACTGTCGTGTTTCCGTCGATCTTAACCGTCTCGTCGCCTTGCTCTAGCTCCCATTCATCAAGAATGTGTTGGAGCAATAGCCACTCATCACTGAAATCATCTGTCATTTTTCGACCCTCCTGTTAATGTTAGGAGATCGAACCGTTGTTCCTGCCGTCAGCACTGCTCAATAATGAGCGGCAAGCTTTCTCAGCTCGTTACCCCCGTAAAAGCGAAATTTTAGAATGCGGGACTTTCTCGCTCACTAGATAGCACTTAAAAATTGGTATGAATATGCTCTCTCGTGTTCTGCAAGTAGCCATCGGTATTCCTTGGAGTGTGAATGTAAACGTAATATAACATGAGTATAATAGGATGTCAATAAGAGCAATATAAGAGCAAAATAGGAGTGTTTAATTGAAGTCAATTTTGATCAGTCGATAAGATTTTCACCCGGTTTCGCAGTCGCGCATCATTGTTGCCCTAACTTGCGCGAGAAAAGTTAACGTGTTGCGTAAATTCACGTTTTATTTAAAGCTGATGGTTTCGACCAAAGCACCCCAAAAGGGTTCTCTTTAGAGGCAGCACGGGGCTATTGCTTGCTGTTACAGTTCGTGTGTATTTCTACGATTATGAAAACCAAGGTGGAATGGTCCAAACCGACGTATCTGCTCAGCTCGATTATCCAACAACGAAGCTGCTGCTGGTGTCAAACAAAGTTAGTCCTGAGGTTCAGATAATGTTGCCAGATGGTGTACAAAGCTTCTCTGAAAGCTGTCGAGAATTCAATCTCCGCATTCTCAAGCACGGATTCTTTCACTCCCCACAAGCCACCTGGCCGTGCTCCATGAAGTAGCTGCATGATTATCCTGCATCCAGACTACGTTTCGGTATAGCGCAGAATACCCGCCATGCGCGGCCCGAAATTCTTATCTGCCGGATGATTTACGCCATCATTGACGACTACTTCTGTAAAGTCGAACGGACTTATACCTTCTATACACGAGACATTCACTCCCAATTGATTTGGATTTGAGCGACGCTGATGGTGTGTGTATATCCCACAAGTTGAACAAAAATAGTGCTTTGCCGTATTTGTATTAAATTGATAGAGTGTCAAATTTTCTTGCCCTTTTAGAAATTTAATTTTATCTAGGTTGGCAGACACTGCGATGGCACCACGCATGCGGCAGTAAGAACACGAGCATCTTCTGATTGTATTGAATTCATCAGTCAATCGAACGTTGAACTCTATCAATCTACAATGACAAGCGGCTAAATGTATTTTCGAGTTCATCCTTCAATGCTCAATTCGTAAAGTGATGGTTTGTAAAAAATAAACCTCTATCCGGCAGCTTGTGGTCGAAAATCCCTGGCAACTTTGGGGGTATAGCAAGTTGTTGTGGCGTGCCCTAATCCGGCTTTGGTCAGGAGAACTGCAGCGAATCTTTAGAGACAATAATGAACGTTTCACTGGTGTACACTTCGTGGTTAAACCCTTAATACTAACCAGGATTAAAGACGCATGCCAATTGAACGAACAGGTACTAATGAGCGCAGTAGCAAGATAGTCAAACACAATGGCGTGATCTACCTCAGTGGTCAAGTAGGAGATGGTGAATCAGTAACCGAACAGGCTGAAGACTGCCTGGGGCGTGTCGATAAATTACTTCAGGAGGCTGGATCATCTCGCCAGCAAATGTTGAGTGCTACGGTGTGGCTTTCTGACATGGCATACTTTGCCGATTTCAATATGGTATGGAATGACTGGGTTCCTACTGGTCATGCTCCTGCAAGGGCGTGTGGAGAGGCGAAACTTGCACGTGAAATTCTCAAGGTTGAGGTTATTGTTACCGCTGCTTACGATTAGCTGTCATATTGAGTGTCTCACTTTCCCTTGGATTACCGTGACTCCCGCCATCGTTTCCTGGCTGCTGCCAAGGCACTGGATGCTCAAATCTGGTGTCTTCCAATACACGTCGAAGGCATGGAACTCAGTATCGATGTAGCTAAGTTTGGTCCACCGGGCAGATCACTTATTGTCACGTCTTCTGGTTTGCACGGTGTTGAAGCACAAGCTGGAGTTGCGATACAGCTGGGCTGGATGGAGGCACTACGAAAAACGCCTGCGACAGGGCAATATTTATTCATCCATGCCATAAACCCCTACGGGTACATCACGGGTCGTCGTACTAACGAAAATAATGTTGACCTTAACCGTAATTTTTTTGATACCGAGTCCGATGAAGTTGTGTCAAAATATCAATTACCCGTTGGCTTAATCTCGTCAGACTATGCGCGCTTTGATGGTCTGCTCAATCCATGTTATGCACCCAGACGACTCGATGGGTTTTACGCAAAAGCACTAGGCTATCTGGCTCGTGAAGGTAAGCTGCAATTACAAAACGCCATTGTCACGGGGCAATATGAGTTTACAACCGGGCTGTTTTATGGTGGAGATAGCCGAAGCCAAAGTACACAGTGCATACAACAGGGAATGCCGGAATGGATAGGAGATGCAGAAGAGGTGTGTCATCTCGATTTTCACACCGGATTGGGAGCTTATGCGCATTGTCAGTTGATGGTAGATTCAGCGCCTGATACCGCTGACTATTCATGGTTTCAGAATACATTTGAGAATACGGCAGTAGTTTCAGCAAAAATAGCTGGTAGCGGTGTATATAAGGCTTGCGGTGCAATGGGTGATTGGTTAATTCGCCATTTTTATAAGAAACAATATCGTTTCCTGACTGTGGAGTTTGGTACCTATTCAGCTCTTAGAGTATTGGCTGCTCTTCGCGAAGAGAATCAGGCATTTCATTTTACAGACCAAAATGCTCACGCTAGAGTACGAGCGAGGCAACGGCTGGAACGATGTTTTAACCCTCCTTCTTCGAGATGGAGAAATGCCGTGTACGCACAGGGTCTACGGTTGATCGAGCAAGCGAGACAAGTTATTAACTGAATATGCTCGATCCTGCGGTTGCCTGAATTTGCTCGGCCCTGCGGTTACCTCAATCTGCTCAATGTAAACCTGTGCTGAGGACGAAGACCATAAGTGCGAAATCTGTACGAAAAGTCGACCGGGATAAAGACGCCAGCCAGGTGTTAGCAAAAGTCTTACCTCAACTGAAAAATATTCAAAATACGCTACAGGCTGGTTACAGGCTATATGTAATGATTGGGAAATATATTCTAATACGCTCGAAGCACGATTGGCCCGTCAGTTTTCAACAAGACACTATATCGAGCTAAATTTTTGTCAGTACCAGTTACGTCTTGAGCAGTCAGTTTGTAAGGCATGGCTTTTCGATACATGCACTGCCGATAGCTTGATTGCTTTAATATAAAATATTCACTAAACACTAAAGTCCTACCGAAAAGTACCGTTACAACAGATTTTTAGGGATCGTGCGGGGTCATTCTGGCACAGACCCTGCGGCGTGTAGGAGAACTGATTAACCTCGCCTGGTGTTCAATAAGTGCGGACACATGCTACGGACGGGTTGCTTGCTTGCCTCAGAGCCCAAGCCAGCTCGGTACTTACGTGCCGGTGTCATCTATTTGGCTCCAACCATGAAACCATGGGGTTTACATGGCAACACTGCCGTACATTGCGGAACAGCCAACGTCCGCCAAGCTGCTTAATACAAAATCGGTTACACATACTGATTTAAAATCGCGGTGTTCGTCTCTGCTGTTTCGATTCCTGCTTGTAAATATCCTGGCATTTGCCCTATTGGGTGCTGCGTTCTGGGAGGGATACGTCGAAAAGGTAGTCAGTGCTGACCAAACACGCCTTTCGGTAGCCATTTTTATCGTATTTCTGGTTGGATTGTCTATTAGCTGCTGGCGTGCCTGGCAGATAGATCACGAAATAGATGAAGTGTCGGGAAACCGTGACAGCAAAAAGCTATTGCCGGCAACACCAGCAGGATCTTTACGCCTGAAATTGACACAACGCATCGCTTCAGTGCGGCACATAGCCAATATGCTGGTATTGCTCGGCCTTATAGGTACGGTGCTAGGCTTTATCATTGCGTTGTCAGGTGTAAACCCTGATACAGCCTCCGATGTCAATAGTATAGCCCCGATGATATCAGTACTCATTCAAGGCATGTCAACAGCTCTATACACAACGCTTATCGGTTCTGTGCTAAATGTATGGCTGACTGCAAACTATCAGATTCTGGCAGGCGGCACGGTGCAGCTCATGGGTCTCTGGATGGATCGTACTGACGACAATGCGTGAGCTCGATCTTTTTGATGAGGATAGTGGAACCACTGTCTTTCGTGATGTAATCATGTTGGCGCTGGCTGGTTTTGTGACGCTGGTTATGTTGTTACTGCCGCATATTAATCCAGAAGCGAAAGCTGAAGATACTGATCAGGCACCAGGTAATATGATTGTCGAACTACGCTGGCCTGATGAATTAAACGTGGATGTGGATCTCTGGGTTGAAGCGCCTGGTGATAAAGCCGTGGGCTATACCCGAAAGGGTGGAAATGTTTTTGACTTATTGCGTGATGATTTAGGCGTATCGAGTGATCTCACTGGACTTAATTATGAGTTTGCCTACAGTCGGGGAGCACCTGCTGGTGATTACACAGTCAATGTTCATCTGTTTCGTAACAAAGAGAAAATATACCCGGTACCGGTAACAGTCACCGTTAGCCTGAAAACACCAACCAGTAAATCCACACGACAGATCCTGGCAACCCGGTTTGATCTGGAGACCGTCAATCAGGAAATGACGGTATTTAGATTTTCTCTGGATGAAAAGGCCGATCTGGTCACAGGCAGTGTGCACGACCTGCCAAAACGAATAAGGGGAGGAGCATAGTGCTCACCAGCTTACAGTGGTACATTGTTACTATGTCACTGGCCGGAGTACTCGGGTTGATTGCCGTAGTGGCACCGCGCAAAAGGATGATCAAATATGCGGCACTCGCTTGTACTGCATCATTTCTACCGCTGAGCTATTTTGCAATTAGCGATCTGTTGAGTAGACCAAAGCCACTGCAGATAGTCGACGCTACCGAACGTTTACAGAACGCGATAGTAACAGCATCTATCATGCGTGAAAACGAAGCTATTTATTTGTGGTTGCAAATGCCTGGGATTGGTGAGCCACGCTCGTATCAGCTCCCGTGGAGTGAAGAAATGGCTATTGAGTTGCACGAAGCAACTCGCGAGGCTGAGGATGAGGGGGGAGATGTGCAAATGAATCTTCCAGAGGGGAACGCAAGCGATAGCGAGGAGCCAATGTTTCAGGCCACAACGTACGAACCGCCACCGCCTAAGGATACTTGAGGTCACAGCGCGAACACCGATGTGTGATTTATCTCAACGCATGTTGAAATATGCCAGTCGTTGTCTTGCAGCCATAGTCGTCGATTCGATTAAAATTGATAGTTCGTTTGTTATGGCTTTGAATGACAGTAAGGTACCACTGTGAGACGGTGCTTTTAAGGATTCAGGTTAGGAATCTGGCTGTATAAAATTCCTGATGATATTGCCGATCTCTTTTAACCCTGGTGTTTCATAAAATTTCGAGTCCATGTCCATATCTTTTTTTTACCAACCGCACGGGTTCATGATGGATGCCTACCCTAATCAAACTGCCGATAACGCATTTTATTGGTGGTTGGCTGCGTTGAACCAGAAGCGGGTACATTGGCGATACTGTATATATCGTGCAAAGGCTAGAGCGATTAGGCAAAGAGATTAATCCAGAGTCAGATGATGTATTAATTCTTATCAGCGGTGATACTGCTCAGAAAAAGAGTGGAGAATTCACACTTATAGCTGTTGGCAATGGGAAGCTGCAGGGCCATATCTGGAAGATTGATTTTTTAAGCTGTCGGAGGGGCGTTTTAGACAACGTTAGGGATAATGGTACCGGGCAATCGAGCTTTAACGAACAATTAGAGCCAGTTCTCGTTTTCGTTTAAATATCGCTAATGGCGTATTGGTGCTGCGGCGCTGAGGAAACCCATTTGTCTATTAGACTTAAGAGAACAGGCTCTATCGCCGATACGAATACATTAAAGGTTGTAATTCAAGTGATTGAGCCCTCTTGATATAAACAACTGATCGTAGCGATAGATCCATTATGAAGGGCTTTACAACCGTAGAGTTGTTAGTAACGATATCTATTATGGCGATAACGATGAGTCTTGCCGCTCCGGGTTTTAGCCAACAGATAGCCAATACACGTCTGAAGAAAGTTGAAGGGGATATGGCTTCTTCTATACAGAGAGCTGTATCTGAATCCAAAAAGCAGCGTAAGCGAATTGTTCTATGTGCAAGATCAACAGACACCTCTTGCGGAGCGGACTGGAGCAACGGATGGCTTATATTTGTGGATGAAAATGCCACTGGTACTCGGCAATCATTAGATACTGACGAAACTGTACTACGTGTAAGAGGTGCTACTGCTTACCCTGGATTGGCCATAGGTGTTAGTACAAGGGCACCTTGGTCTTCTACAACAGTTTCGGCTAGCACCCTTTCAGTTGAACCACGAGGTAGAAGTAGCGCAGCTACCATTATTTTTTGTGACAAGCGAGGGGTTGACGAATCATTGTCTATGGCGTTACTTCCCTCTGGTTTACCCACCTATGATCTAGCCAAAAATACCGCTGGCAATAGCATTGATCTGTGGGGTAACGTCGTGTCTTGTCCAATATGAGAATCGCCAACAGATCTTTAGGCATTGGAATGATAGAGGTTCTTGTCACACTGTTTGTATTGTCTGTGGGGATTTTGGCGGGCGCGGCAATGCAAATGAAATCTTTAAAAAATACACAGGAAAGCCTCTTCAGATCACAAGCTGTAAATCTGGCTAACACTATAGTAGAAAGCATGCGAGCCAATCCTGAGGCTGTGGTGCTTGGGTATTACGATAATATCAGCACCACCAACGTGTTTAATTCAACTGGATGCCTGACGACTGGCTGTAGTCCTGAAAATATTGCGACTGAAGATATCATTCAGTGGCAATCTCTTCTCGCACCGGCGAATGGGTCCATTCCAGTGCTACCTCCCATGAACAACGATGAGCCTGCCGAAGCGACGATTTCGGGCAATACGGACGGTGTACGCACAGTGACTGTGCACTGGCAGGTAGCAATAGATGGTGATGTAAAGGATAAAACTTATAGCCTTGATGTCAGATTATGAATTCTGGCTTACAAAGCCAACAAGGGCTGACATTGGTCGAGATTCTCATTGCGCTTGTGTTGGGTTTGCTTGTAATAAGTATTGTTGGCACTGCTGTTCAATCACAATTCAAGACGAACAGGCAGGCAATGGCCATGTCGCGCGCGCAAACCCAAGGTAGGTTTGCCATAGAGGATATAGCCATGGCCGTAAGATCGGCTGGCTATTCAGGTTGTTCCAGTGCCGCCGCAGCGATACCCAATATGCCATTAACTGTATCCGGACCAGCAGTTATTCGCTCAAGTTATGCGCCAATACAGACATTCCGAATCGATAGCACTGGGTGGGTACCGTCAGCACCTGATGGATATTCCGCGTATACGATCCCAACTACAGGTGCCGGTACGCCTGTACCCGGTACTCACGCTCTGTTGGTGGAGGGAGGGGTAAGTGAAGGCGTATCTTTGTCAACAAGTACATTCAGTACGACGGTTATTGATGTGAAGGAGCGTTCGATGGGGCTTGAAAAAGGCTCGATGGCGCTAATAAGTGATTGTGCTTCTGCGGAGGCATTTTTTATTGACGCCACACAAGAAATAGCCGATGAAAAATTGCGACTTTCCGCTAAATCACCTTTGACCAATTTCTATGAAGTATCAACGGATTATCCGGAAGCGGTGAGGGTGCTTCCCTATAGGCGTTCAGTCTATTTTATTGGTGATAGTGGAAGAACGACTGAAAAAGGTGATGTGATTCGATCTCTTTTTGAGCACGTTTTCCCGTTTAAAGATCATAGCCCTCATGAAATTGTCGAAGGTATAGAAGCGCTGGTTATTACACACAGGCAATTACAATCAGATGGCACCATTAAGGAGCTGACTGCGGGAGATTCGGCAATTGAACCGATAAATAACATCAGCATGAGAATTGCGCTTCTCGTGAGCACACCGGTCCGCCGCGATGAGCAAGCCACTTCAGCGCCCTATGTGTTATCTGGAATAACAGTGGGTACAGGTTCCACGACCGGACCAACGCATGCAGATGATCAGAGAATGCGAAGGGTATTTGAAAAGACGATTATGCTTAGAAACTCAAGAGCGACGGCAAAATGATTTTAATCTTTAAACAGAGAGGTGCTGTTTTAATTGTGGCACTTTTGCTAATCACCGTTATTGGTATTTTAGGAATATCAGTAATGAATACCAGTGTTGACGAGTATGAAATTAGCGTAGCCCAGGAAGTCGAGAGTACGACTTTTTCCGTTATAGAATCTGCTGTTATGCAGGCCTATTCAGATCTTGATGCCACTACGTTGCCCGTTGGTCAAGACCATGAGGTCGCTGTATCCACAACCGACAGCAGAATAGATGTAACAGTCACCGCGAGGCGTGACGGCATAGTCCCCGTTGTAAATACCTCGCTTGCTCTTTTTGGAATTTATGCATACTCCATTCGTGGCGTCGGGACAAACACGGCAGTAAATTCGCAGAGAACAGTTGTAAAAGGCGTTGCACAACAGGTTCCATTAGTTCGGTAGTCAAATAGAGACTGATAAAACATCATCATGAAAAATTCTATGAAAAAGCTTCTTCACAACTCAATAGTTAGCGCTATCTATACTGTGGCGATGTTAACGCCTCTGGTGATAAGTGCTGATGATATAGACATTTATTCGCCCTCGGCTGATGCTGCACATCGGCCCAAGGTCATGATAATGCTGGATACTTCCACATCCATGAATGAAAAGGCGAGAGCATGGCAAATGTCTCGGCTTGACAGAATAAAGACACCGATTCAGGATTTTTTTAAGTCGGCGTCTGGGGTAGACGTTGGATTGTCAACGTTTAATGGTGTGAATAGAGGTGGATCTATTCTATATCCTGCAATAAATTTGAACACTGATCTTTGTCCGAATGCATCGTGCGAATCAATTACGATAAGAAATCAGATAAAAAGGGAAGATGACGATGGCCACGAAATATCCACTACAGGACTTGTAAATTTAACGAGTGGAGGTGCGTCTCTTGGTGGACGCATACAAAATAGGGGTCAACGTAGTTATTACTCAGATGCAGGTGGCCAGACTGTATTTGAATCCCAAAGTCAATTTGGTGAAGTAGAAGTGTTACCCATCTCCGTTACCGAATATGGAGAATCCGGAAGCATCGGATTACATTTTCCTACAATAAAGATTCCAGAAAATGCACAAGTTCACAAAGTGTATATACAATTTCAATGGGCTGGGCAGGAATGGTTAAGCGACTCTCAAGGTGGGGGCGTGGGTAAAACAAGAATTTATATGGATAGTAGAGTTGCCTCACCTGCATTCGAAGATACACCGGGGAAAAGAATTGGCGACAGACCCAAAACGACGAGCTATGTTACCTGGAACGCCGAGAGGCCAGATGGCTGGAATGGACCAGACGATCTTGACAGAAGCGTAAGGACATCAAATTTTCAAGAAGTGTTCAATGAAGTATTTGACAACAATCAAACAACATCAGCCACGGTCATCATTGAGCCTGATCCTACTGCGTCTTTAACTGCGAATGATACCGTTAATTTACTTGGCAACCATACAAGAAACGGAGAAGAGCAAGCCCCTCGTCTGGTATATGGCTTTACTTATGATCCTTACGAGCCCACCTATGAAATTGCTGCTCGTCGATTTGATGAACTGAACATTCCTAAAGGGGCGACAATAGAGTCGGCGCATGTCGAGTTCTCCTATAGAGGAGGTACGGAGACAGAGGAAGCCTTCCTGCAAATCAGGGCGGAGGATTCTGGAAATAGCCCGCCGCTTCTCGCCTCATACAAAAACATAACAGACAGGACTAGAACCACAGCGTATGTAGATTGGGACGTCCCATTGTGGCAGCCTGTACGTGAAAGGCATAAAAGTCCTGACATTAGCAATGTGATTCAGGAGATAGTCGACAAAGAGGACTGGTGTGCGGGAAATGCACTAACGTTGATCTTGCAAGGCACTGGTGAGCGATATACGTATATGCATCGCAAGGGAAAAGACTTGGCTTCATCGATACATATTAAGTACGATCCGGAATCTGTTGACCGTAACAGTCACTGCACCATTTTAAATGGCGGAAATATCGATCTTTATCATCCTTCCGATGAATTGATAGAGGAACGTGCGGGTGAACTTGTCAGAGAGAAACCCTTGTATGTCAGTAACGTAGACAGATATTATGCTATGCGGTTTGAAAATATAGATCTGGGAGCAGAAGACATTATTGGTAACGCGCGCCTGAAGCTGACTCAGAATAACGATACTGACGGTGCAAAGACCATAAGGGTCTATGTTGATGTCGATACAGGTAACAATCCCTTGTCAACTGATGTGTCGCTTTCAAGTCGATTTAGTGAAAACTATCTTCAGTGGATTCAGATACCTGCTACGGCAGGATTCAGGACAGAGTCGGTAGATATCTCCTCACTTATTCAGAGTGCTATACAGGATACCAATTGGGAGCGGGGTTCTGCGTTGACTATAGGTATTCGCATACCTGCACGGAATGCGCATTACCAGACAATGTTGGGAGACGCCGGAGAGGGCCCTACACTGAGTATTGCGCGTAGAGTAACTGGCTCAGAAGCTGCAAACATTCCTTTCAGAACAGCTCGTGATGAAATTACCGAGAAAATTGACCTCCTGCTGCCGTTTGGTAATACACCTTTTGTTGATTCATTTTTCGAAACTGCTCTGTATCTGACCGGTGGTCCCGTAGTGCATGGAAAGCGGCGTGGTGAACAAGAGCCCTCTAATAGCGTTCATCGTTTGAGTAGTGAGTCATCTTACCTTGGTGGTACCGTTACCCGTCCAACGGGTTGTTATGCCGAATTTCCAGAATCAGAAAGCTGTGCTGGAGAGTTTATTTCAGGCGAAGCGGTTTACAACGCGCCAGATTCGGTAGAGTGTAAACCCAATCAAATCGTATTAGTTACTGATGGGGCACCGACTGAATCACCCGCTGGCACTGCTAGCGCAATACGTACCTTAACGGGCAATTCAAGTTGTACTTCAGAGAATGCCGCCGATGCCTGCGCGGTTGAGCTGGCCTCCTGGTTATCGACAGGCGATGATACTCACCATCCGATTCAGGTCAGTACTATTGGATTTGATTTCTCAAGTACCTTTCTGGACGCGATAGCTACTGCAGGTGATGGATCATCATATTCTGTAGCATCCAGCGGGCAGGTTTCTGAAGCATTAAGGCAAATTGGTGAAAATGCTGTTTTCTCTATCGGCTCAATTACGGCTCCCAATGCACCTGTCGATCAATACAGCAGATCGTCTCATAGCGGTGATTTGTACTTTGGTCTGTTTCAGCCTGAATTGGCTAATCCCTTGTGGAAAGGAAACATAAAGAAATACCATCTGGGCGCTCTTTCTGATGGTTCGATCGGCGTGGTAGATGCTGATGGAAACCCGGTAGCAGATACGACTACCGGTGAAATCAAGGGCGATGCCAGATCAGCCTGGACTCTCTATGCCGATGGCGGCGTCGTTGCAAATGGCGGGGCGGCAAAACAACTGGAATACGTCAGAAATGTCTTTACATCGACATCTGCTTCAAACGGAACAAATTCAGGTAGCAGAGATCTGGTGCCGTTTAGCGTACAAACTGAAGCAATTCTGGCAACAGACTTGGGCGTAACGCCAGAGGAGCGAAGTGAGGCCATTGAATGGATGCGTGGACAGGATACCCGCGATCTGGACAATGATGGCGTATTGTTAGAGGCACGCAAAGATATGGGAGCGGCCATTCATACCACTCCGGGAGTACTTGTTTTTGATGGTGGGGATAAAGGCGATGACAAGACTGTGGTCTTTGCGGGTACACAAGAGGGATATTTGCATGCAATCGACGCTGATACAGGTAGAGAACTTTGGTCTTATCTACCCTATGAGCTGTATGAAAACGTCGGTACATTTTATAGGGACAACCCCGGTAACTCATTCCGGTATGGTCTGGATGGTGGTCTGAACGTAAGGTTTGAAGATTTAAACCATAACGGTATTGTAGATGGCATTGAAAAAGCCTACGTGACAGTGGGAATGAGACGCGGTGGAGAGCACTACTACACTTTGGACGTTTCCAATCTGGAAACACCATCTCTTGCCTGGACGATAGATTCATCGCGTGAAGGTTACGGTGATCTGGGACAGACGTGGTCAAAACCTGTGAGTACCTACATACCCTACATAGAGTCAGGCGAATTAATACGAAAGAAGGTGTTGGTTTTCGCCAACGGCTATCGGCCAATTAACGACCTGGATCAACGTAGCAGTACGGCTGATCATTCAGACAAGGGCGCAATTTACATAGCTGATGATGCATCAGGTGATATCTTATACAAATTTGATGTAGACGATCATAGCGAGATGGTGTGGAGTATTCCATCCGATGTATTTGTTGTTGACAAGGATCTTGATGGAGATGCTGATGTTATTTTTACTGGCGACCTGGGCGGCAACCTTTGGCGGGTTGACATCGGCATAACACGGAACGAATCGGGAGTTGTTGCCACAGCTAGACCTTCTCTGTCATTAGCTGCACGTCTGGCAGACAGACCAACGGCCCAGACAGACCCAACGGCGCTAACAGCAGTAGGTGGAGATCGACGGTTTTTTCACTCACCCGATGTCGCCATTATCGAATGGAATGATGGTCAACGATATTTTGGTGTTTCAATCGGATCGGGTAGACGCGATAATCCAACGCTGACAGATACAAATAATAGACTTTACTTTATGCGTATACCGATGAATGTCGATGATGCCGTGACCCTGACGGAGGCAAATATTCAGGATATGTCTTCCGAAGAGACTGAAATGGACGATGGAAAACATGGCTGGCGAATAAATCTTGCAGTTGATGGGGAAAAAATGTTGGGATCGCCTGTGCTTTATGATGGAACTTTGCTGGCAACCACTTTTCTTCCTCCAGACGACAGCGGTACCGCGTGTGTACCCGATATAGGGTCTGGTCGATACTATGCAGTAGATATGCTGAGCGCTGCAGGTGTCCTGGAGGATGACTCGGATGTTGATCCAGATAATGGTGGCTACGTTAATCGCAAACGGTATCTGGATCTAAAGGTAAAGGGGATACCTCCGCCTGTTACGGTACTCATCAGCGAGCTGAATACCTCCAAACCTGTTGTCATGGTGGGATTGGAAACTCTGGAAGGCGCCAAGGAAACCCCGGCACGTTGGCAGACCTACTGGGTGGAGGAATAGGCTGCAATCACTACGCACAGAGGCTACCCCTATACAGCTTCTAAATCAGAATCCGGGTCAGTTCTCTTGGCTTATCCTGGCGATAAAGCCTGATATTTTATAACCCATCCTTCGGGGTTGGTTATATACAACCCTTATGGATTCCAAAAGACTGTATTTCGAACGTTGTAAGGCAGGTACGGTAAATATATAACTGTTTCATCAATATTTGCTTATTAGATGAAAACATTTGTATGACTAAAGAAATATTTCCCCAGCTTGATATTCCCGACACGCTTGCTGCTGGTCCAGGACCTGGCAACACCGACCCCCGTGTGTTGGAACGTTTTGCAAGTAGTGGTGTTGCAGACCATATGCAGGCCGATGTGCTACGCGGCATGATCGAGTGCAAGCATATGCTCAGGCAAGTCTTTGACACTCAAAATGTTCATACCTTTGGTGTGGCTGGCACTGGCTGGAGCGGGCTGGATGCTATGATGAGCGCGGTTCAGCCGGGCGATACAGTCGTTGCCTTCATAAATGGCACGTTTTCGAGTATCGACGGCCTGACGCTGAGGATGAAGGCTGCCACCAGTGAAGAGCTGTCTGCCAATCCGATCGATCCCACCGCCGCATCGGTAGCCATCGTTGAAGTACCACATGGTCAGTCCGTAACCGCTCACGTCATTGATGCGGCGCTTGCTACTCACAAACCCAAGTGGGCGTTTATGGCGCATTGGGAAACCGGTTCGGGTCGCGTTAACGATCTTCAGGCATTTTCAGATGCCTGCGTTCGTCACGAAGCACTCGGAATGGTCGATGCGGTCTCATCATTAGGTGTAGCCGACTTCTCTATCGATGATTATCCGGGGGTTGCCGCCTGGGCATCATGCCCGCAAAAAGGTATCTGCTGCTTGCCGTTGACCTATGCCCCCGTCAGTTTTACTGATCGTTATATTGATGTGTTGCATGACAGTGGTGCTCGAACGTTTGTTCATCACCCTATACTTGAAGCACGCCACTGGGGTGTAATAGGTGGAAAAGATGTCGAGAAGGGGACCTACCATCGAACCCATTCCGGCTATGCGGTAGCAGCTTTTCATGAAGCTTTGAGATTAACCTTGATTGAAACCGTAGCTGGCAGGGCAGCAAGCTACGCGTTCCATGAGAAAGCACTGACCACGGCGTTGGCATCCATGGGTTGCAACGTTACCTCCAACATGACAAGTCTCGTTGTATTCAACCTGCCCGCCGAGTTAGCTGGGCGTGAACTGGAGCTTGTGCAGACGTGCCGTCAAGGTGGGTTTGGTATCTGGCCAACCTTGAGCGAACCCGTGCAGGTGCGCATTGGCATACTCAACCAGCTTTCGCAGCACGCAGTGACCGACATCGTTAAACGTTTCGCCGAGGTCATGAAAGAGGCTGGCGCGAATGTCGACCTTGGCGCCGTTGACCAGACACTGAAGACCTACTATTCATCTGAACCTTTCGCTGCTTAGGAGTTATCGTATGGACATCCACGAATATCAGGCTAAAGATCTGCTTAATCAGTTTGGTGTTGAGACACCTCCGGGAGCACTGGCTTACAGCCCGGAACAAGCCGCCTATCGAACACGTGAGCTTGGTGGTGACAGGTGGGTAGTCAAAGCTCAGGTTCACGCAGGTGGCCGAGGCAAGGCAGGTGGTGTAAAAATCTGCACAACTGATTCCGAAACACTGAACGCCTGCAAGGAGATGTTTGGCCGTAAGATCGTGACACATCAGACTGGGCCCGAAGGTAAAGGCATCTATCGCGTATACGTGGAACGAGCGGTACCTTTTTCTGCAGAGTATTACCTGGGGTTGGTGCTGGACCGCTCCAGCCAGCGCGTCATGGTTGTCTGCTCTCGTGAAGGGGGCATGGAGATAGAAGAAATATCAGCCAGCCGACCTGACAGCATTATCCGGGCATCCATAGATCCTGCGGTCGGTGTCAGAGAATTTCAGTGTCGCGATATGGCGTTTGAACTTGGATTGGAGCCAGGCGTTGTACAGAGCTTTGTGAAAACGGTCAGTGGATGCTACAAGGCTTTTCGCGAGCTGGATGCGACCATGGTTGAGATCAATCCTTTGGTTCTAAGCGATGATGGACGCATTCTGGCGTTGGACGCAAAAATGACCTTCGATGATAACGCTATGTTCCGTCACGCACAGGTTGCGGAGCTCCGGGATAAAAGCCAGGAAGACCCTCGTGAATGTCGAGCTGCTGACAGGGGTCTTAGCTATGTTGGGCTGGAAGGTAATATCGGTTGTATCGTCAATGGAGCAGGTCTGGCCATGGCCACGATGGACACGATCAAGCACGCCGGTGGCGAGCCTGCCAATTTTCTGGACATTGGCGGTGGCGCAACACCTGAACGGGTTGCGAAGGCATTCAGATTGGTGATGTCGGATGAAAATGTTCAAGCGGTGCTGGTGAATATATTTGCCGGGATTAATCGTTGTGACTGGGTGGCAGAAGGAGTTGTTCAGGCTCTTACGGACGATCCGGTTGATGTACCCGTTATCGTTCGACTATCCGGGACAAATGTAGAGGAAGGCTACAGGATACTTGAACAGAGCGGGCTACCGATCATCATGGCCTCATCACTCAACGAAGCCGCCACTGTAAGCGTGCACGCCTGGAAAGAGTCTCGTGAGCGGACAGCTACTGCTTCCAGTTCTTCCGAAAGAAAATCCAATGTGCCGTCACATAGTATAGAGACGATGGAGAAGTTGTCGTGAGTATTTTACTGGATAGTACAACGCGGGTTATCGTGCAAGGTATCTCTGGAAAAATGGCACGCTTTCACACTCGTGAAATGATCGATTACGGCACCAACGTAGTGGGTGGTGTCGTGCCAGGTCGTGGTGGAGAAATCGTTGAAGGTGTACCAGTTTTTGATACTGTCAGACAGGCTGTTGAACAAACACAGGCGCAAGCAAGTCTTGTCTTTGTGCCGCCGCCTTTCGCCGCAGACAGTATTATGGAAGCAGCCAACTGTGGAATCAAATACTGCGTGTGCATTACTGATGGAATACCTGCGCAAGACATGATGGAAGTAAAGCGTTTCATGCTGCGTTTCCCGAAAGAGAAGAGCATGATGCTGACCGGCCCTAACTGCGCTGGTACGATCAGCCCAGGCAAGGGCATGATCGGGATCATGCCGGGACACATTTATAAGCAAGGCAATGTCGGTATAATTGGCCGCTCGGGAACACTTGGTTACGAGGCGGCAGCTCAACTGAAAATGCTTGATCTCGGGATATCGACATCTGTTGGTATTGGCGGCGATCCAATAAACGGCGCATCTTTCAAAGATCTTCTGGCGAAATTCGAGGAAGATGATGAGACCGATATCATTTGCATGATCGGCGAAATAGGTGGCCCCCAAGAGGCGGAAGCTGCCTGCTTTATACGTGACTATATGTCTAAACCAGTTGTTGCCTACGTGGCAGGTCTCACTGCTCCTAAAGGTAAGACTATGGGGCATGCAGGAGCCATTATCTCGGCTTTCGGGGAGAGCGCTTCCGAGAAGGTGGAGATTCTCTCAGAGGCTGGAGTCACCATCGCATCACAACCTGGCGATATCGGGCAAACAATAGCTCGGACCATGGCGGCATGAGCACCACCTTCGATGCAAGCAATGACGACAAGGCAGTCGCTGTCCTAGCATCGCAATCGTTGTGGAAAAAGCCAGATAACGAGATTTCTGAATTAACCGAATTGATGCTCGGGTTATGGCGTCAGGTACTGGCTCGCCGTGCGCCGGAGGTTGCCCTGAAGCTGGAGCAAAACCAGGGCTCGCCTTTGCCGACCGGTAAAAGTTCTATTGCGCATCTGCAGGCGATGAACATTCGCGTTCAGCTGCTGAGAATTGTCGATGAAATTGAAAGAATGAGAACCCGACGTGCGGTGGAGACAGTCGATGGACCAGCCGCAATTCCTGAGAGTTTTGCCCGATTGATTGCCACGGGTGGGGATCGTGAACGTCTCGCTCAGCTAGTGGCTAAGACGACTGTAGGGCCAACATTTACAGCTCATCCTACTGAGACAAAGCGCGTGACTGTGCTCGAGATACATCGACGTATATACAGGGGCATCGTCGCGCTTGAAACCGAAAGATGGACTCCGCGAGAGCGCAAAAACCTGGTTGAACGCCTGGAGAGCGATATAGACCTTCTTTGGCTTACCGGTGAATTGCGTCTTGATCGGCCCTCGCCCGATGATGAGATAGCGTGGGGTTTGCACTTTTTTCGAGATATTATTTTTGATGTCGTACCTCAGGTTCTGGATCAGGTCAACCTAGCGGTGAATAGCGATGGTAACTTGAGTGACAGGCTCATACCTCGACTTCGCTTCCATTCGTGGATTGGCGGTGATCGTGATGGCAACCCGAATATAACAACGCCTGTAACTCGCAGAGCCTTGGCATTGGGGCAAAACACTACTCGAGCCAGATACATCATTCTACTTAGTGAAGCGGCAGCGCAGCTGTCAGTGAGCAATAGAATCTCGCCATTGGACGATAAACATGATCAGGCTTTGCGTTCCATATTCAGCCGCACCGATGCAGCTTCGCGTAACGCCAATGAGTTGTTCAGGCAAGCAATATCAGCGTTAAAGCAAAACATCGAATCTGATCATTATGCTCATGTCAGTGATTTTATCGCTGACCTCAAAACTATTGAAAATGCTCTTGCTTCCTTGCAAGCAGATCAACTGGCGGTGCGCTATATCAAGCCGATTCGCTTAACGGCAGAGATTTTCGGTTTTAGAACCGTGACGCTGGATATCCGCCAGAATTCCACAGTGAGCAATTCGGTGTTGAAAGAAATTTGGGAAAAAGTGGAGGGCGAAGTTCCCCCTGACTATGCAAGTGTTGCCTGGAGTGAAAGACTGCGAACTGAACTGGCCAGCGACACATTGCCCCATCTCGATCATGAATCACTCTCGGCTGTAGCGCAGGATCTATTTGATTTGTTGAGTCTAATGCTGGAAGTTATCTCCGGTAAAGATCCACAGGCAATAGGGCCCTTTATTCTGTCAATGACGACATCAGCAGATGATCTGGCTGCCGTACTGCTTCTGGCACGCTATGCAGGGTTTGATCGAGAAGCGCCAGAATTACGTGTGGTTCCCTTATTTGAAACTATCGCAGATTTACGGGCAGCTCCAGAGATCATGCGTCAGTTTCTCCAGATACCCAGCGCCCGGCGATGCCTGACGCGTGATAGCAAACCTGTTGAAATAATGTTGGGATATTCGGACAGCAACAAAGACGGTGGTTTTTTCTGTTCCAGTTGGGAGGTCACCTGTGCGCAATCAAAAGTTGTTGCAGCGCTTAGTGCTCTTGATCTTGATGTTGTCTTTTTTCACGGCCGGGGTGGCAGTGTAAGCCGTGGCGGTGCACCAAGTCACCGTGCGATTGCCGCACAACCGGCTGGAACCATTGGCAAAAGTATAAGGCTTACTGAGCAGGGCGAAGTATTGTCTGCACGCTATGCTAATCGTGGCTCAGCTGCATCACATCTGGAGCTTCTATTATCCAGTGCGGTTGAACACCGTCTTCATAAGCCCAAGCGCCAGATGAATCCGGAACATGAGGACGCACTAGCAGCACTTGCAGGCATAAGTCAGACCGCCTATACCGATCTCATCAACGCTGACGGGTTTCTGGATTATTTTCAGCAAGCCAGTCCGGTCGAGGAGCTTGCCGATCTGAAAATAGGTTCAAGACCTGCGAGGCGTTTTGGTGCAAACAGTCTGGATGACCTGCGTGCGATTCCCTGGGTTTTCGCATGGTCGCAAAATCGGCATTTGATAACTGGCTGGTACGGGTTCGGGACCGCAATTGAAAGCTTTGTGTCTATTCGTGGTTCGACGGCTACCGATCTGCTTCGTACTATGTTTAACGAGTCCGAGTTTTTCAGACTTATTGTTGATGAAACCGAGAAAACACTGTTTCAGACCGATCTCGATATTGCTGCACGATACGCCTCGCTGGTCGACGACCATGAAACGCGAACACGCATACTGGAAAGCATCAGATGTGAATTTGAAAAAAGCGTAGCGGCGGTAAAGCAAATAAGTGAGTGCGATACACTGGCAATGCGGTTTCCTGAATTTCAATACCAGTTTGATCGATATTCGCGGGATCTTGATCGCGTTCATTCGTTGCAAATAGAGCTCTTGCGGGATGCTCGCAGCCGCGAGCATAAGAGCTCAGTATCTATTCCATTGTTGCAGTCAATGAACTGCATTTCCTCGGCACTGGGTTGGACCGGTTAGTAGACAAGCCTTAAAGCTGGCTACTACAAACAATAATATCAACGGAGCATCACGCATATGAGTTTTTACATAATAGAGCAGGCCCAGCCGCGACTTAACAGAAGCGAGCTGGCGGTACCCGGTTCGCAGCCAGAGATGTTTGCCAAAGCCGCTCAATCCAACGCGGATGTTATCTTTCTTGATCTTGAAGATGCAGTAGCACCTGATGAAAAAGAGCAAGCGCGAAAGAATATCATCGTTACCTTGAATGAGATGGATTGGGGAGATAAAACGATGTCAATTCGGATTAATGGTCTGGATACTCACTATATGTATAGAGATGTAGTGGACATCGTCGAGCAGGCGGGTGAGCGTCTCGACCTTATCATGGTGCCCAAGGTAGGAACAGCATCAGATGTCTACGCTGTAGATATGCTGGTGACTCAAATTGAAGATGCCAGAAATTATAAAAAACGTATTGGATTCGAGCATATAATTGAAACTGCTTTGGGCATGCAGAACGTCACTGAAATAGCCACAGCGTCGAAACGTAATGAAAGTCTTCACTTCGGCGTAGCAGACTATGCGGCCTCTACGCGTGCAAGAACTACAGTTATTGGTGGTGTCAACCCCGACTATGCAGTATTGACTGATGCAGAAGAGGGTAAAGAACGCGAAGTACATTGGGGTGATATGTGGCACTACGCGCTAGCACGCATGGTTGTTGCATGCCGGGCAAATGGACTGAGGCCTGTGGACGGACCGTTTGGTGATTTTAAAGATTCGGAAGGGTACAAGGCAGCCGCCAAACGCGCGGCAGTACTTGGGTGTGAAGGCAAGTGGGCAATACATCCAAGTCAAATTGATTTAGCCAATGAGGTAATGAGTCCTTCAAAAGCAGAAGTGACCAAGGCGCAAAGAATACTCGAAGCGATGGGTGAAGCTGAGAAGGCAGGCAAGGGGGCAGTATCGCTCGATGGTCGTCTCATAGACTATGCATCGATTCGACAGGCTGAGGTCCTTGTTGAGAAGTCTCGACAGATAGAGGTAGCCTGACATTTTAAATTTACATGGAATATCAACCCCAGGGTAAAAATAGAGGTGAGGTTTGCATAAGGCTTGTGTACACTGTTGAAAAATAGTCGATGCCACCTGGCAGAAAAGACAACAGGAAAACCAGCTTCGACCAGTTACGGAAAAACAAGGTTTAATCATATGAAAGTAGTATTTCTGGACCGCGCCACCATGGGCCCCGATATCGAACTGGCTCGTCCCTCTTTTGAGCACGAGTGGCTAGAGTATGAAAAGACTCCTGCTGACAAAGTGGTGGAGCGTGCACAAGGTGCAGACATTATCATCACCAACAAGGCACCCATACGGGCAGAGATACTGGAACGACTGCCAGATTTAAAAATGATCAGCGTTGCCGCAACTGGATATGATGTCATCGACATAGAAGCCTGTCGCAAAAGAGGAGTTCAGGTTTCCAATGTTCGTGGTTATGCCATACACACCGTTCCTGAACATACTTTCGCATTGATATTGGGGCTGCGTCGATCTATCAAGGCTTATGTGGATGATGTAATCGCTGGAGAATGGCAGCGCTCCGAACAATTCTGTTTTTTTAACCACCCACTACGAGACCTTGCAGGCTCAAGACTTGGCATCATCGGGGAAGGTGCCATCGGACAATCTGTCGCATCAATTGGACGAGCCTTCGGAATGGAGCCTGTATTTGCTGCGCATAAAAATGTATCTGGACTTGGGCCCTTGTATACCCCGTGGGATGAGGTCATTGCTACCTCGGACGTAATTTCGATCCATGCCCCTTTAAATCCTGCAACCAAACACTGCATTGATGCGACAGAGTTCTCCCGAATGGAAAAAATGCCACTCATTGTCAATACAGCGCGTGGTGGGCTTGTCGATGAAAAGGCATTGGTTGATGCATTAAATACCGGGCAAATTAGTGGATTTGGCTTTGACGTGCTAAGTGTCGAACCTCCTGATCCTGACAATCCTTTAATGACGGTTCTCGACAAACCGAATGTATTGGTAACCCCGCATATCGCCTGGGCAAGCCAGCAAGCCAGACAAGAGGTCTGGCGACAGACTATTGCACATGTCGATGGTTTCTCCATGGGTAAGGCGCTCAATGCTTTAACCGGCTGAGTACTTAAGATCCGGAGTGCAATCACTCCTCTGGCCAATAAAGACGCATCGGGTTATCGACCAGTAAACACTGTTGCAAGTGTGGTGTGCTCGCAATGTGTGGAATAAAATCAACTAACAGACCGTCATCAGGCATATGATCCTTTAGGTTGGGGTGAGGCCAGTCGGTACCCCAAAGCACACGATCCGGAAATGTTTCAACAACCCTGCGTGCAAACGGTACTACATCCTGATAAGGCGCTTGCTCGGCGTGGATTGCTGCTGGACCTTTATCTGACAAACGCTCAGGACAACTTACCTTGGTCCAGACTTCAGGGTGTTCCTGCATAAAACGTAAAAATAAACTAAATTCCGGATTATCGATAGGCTTACTGACATCGGGTCGACCCATATGATCTATGACGAGAGGCGTTGGAATACGACTAAAAAGATTCCAAAGATCCGGTAAATCAGGCGCTTCGAAGTAAATCACGACATGCCAGCCTAAGGGCGCGATACGCTTTGCAATCTCCATGAGTTCATCCTCTGGAGTGACATCCACTAATCGTTTGACAAAATTAAAACGCACGCCGCGTATCCCGGCAGAATGTAATTCCTGTAATTCGCTATCACTGATACCTGCACGAACTGTGGCAATCCCCCGTGCCTGGCCGTCAGCGGAGCGGCAGGCATCGACAAGGGCGCTGTTGTCAGCGCCGTGGCAAGTGGCTTGTACGATAACGTTTCGATCAAATCCAAGATGATCGCGCAGTGCGAATAACTGATGTTTAGATGCATCACCAGGAGTGTACTTGCGCTCGGCTGCAAAGGGAAAATCGCATCCCGGACCAAATACGTGACAATGGGCATCCACGCTGCCCACAGGTAGTTTAAATCGCGGTATAGACGGTGCCTCGTACCAATCAAGCCAGCCTGGAGTTTTAGTAAAATTCATGCTGATGTACCGTGTCGCTGCATGACGATGTCTGGTTTATCGCCCTAAACTATTTTTATTGTGCGTTATGCAGATTGCATAGCGAAGCTCTGTTCAACTAAATACTACACCGTCCATAAGTTTGTTTGCCGTACGCAAAATTGCAGTGCTACTGACAACGTCCTTGTCCATATTGGCAATTACGATGGTTTGTCCGCTTGGATGTTCTACAGCAAGAGTTTTGATTTCACCGTCGGGAATTTGGGCAAGTGCATTGGCCGATGAACCACCCAGCAGGCATGCAGTTGCAACGCTTACGGCTCCAAGTACACCGATAGAGGCATGACAGCGATGTGGGATGAATGTGCGGGTCGCAATAATGCCGCCATGCTGTGCGGCGCTGATCAATGCCATTTTCGGAATCGTTTTATTGGCTACGTTGTCCAGGTTCATCATCGGACCACATTGCAGACGAATTTTCTCGAGACGTACTTTTAACGCCTCGTTATTCTCCAGCTTTTCTCTGGTCTCGTAGCCGGTGATGCCCATGTCACTCGCTCGAAGAACAACGCATGGCATGCCATTGTCGATCATCGTAACATTGATACCGTCGACAACATCAAGCACATTTCCTGTGGGTAGCAACGCGCCGCAAGTAGACCCTTCAGTGTCCGTGAACTCTAGCGCAACAGGTGCAGCCGTACCCGGCACGCCGTCGATCTGAGCATCTCCTTTGTAGGTAACCTGTTTGTCCGGGGTCTTGACAGTAGCAACAGCACACTGACCTGTGTTTTCCATATAGATAGTGACACGGGTATCAATATTTTGTGATTTAACCAGACCACGTTCAATGGCGAATGGTCCGATGCCTGCCAACAGGTTTCCGCAATTCTGGGCGTCGCTTACCAACCTTTGATCCACTGCAACTTGTAAAAACAGATAGTCCACATCCACGCCTGGTCTATTGGAGGATTTAACGATAGCCACTTTTGATGTCAGTGGATCAGCACCACCCATTCCGTCAATCTGCCGCAGGTCCGGGGAACCCATGATGCTTGCTAGTGTCTCATTGCGTGTAGCCGGGTCCTCAGGCAGGTCATCCGCCAGAAAATAGCCGCCCTTCGATGTGCCACCACGCATCCACATGCACCGGGTCTCCCGCACTAATGGGGGCGCTACTTCACTCATACCTCAGACCCTTACTGGCTAGACGTTCCCGCATCTCATACAGATCCAGGCCTAGCGTGCCGTCTGCAAATTGTTTGCGTTTGGCATCTTCATTAGCCATTCGTTTTAGTGCAATTTCAAGAACAGTGGCAGCCTCTTCACGCCGGACGACACAGACTCCATCATCATCAGCGACAACAACATCGCCGGCGCGCACAATTTCACCTGCGCACACAATATCGACATTGACAGAGCCCAGTGTCTCTTTTACGCATCCCTGTACACCGATTGATTTTGTCCAGACTGGAAAACCCATGTCGGTTAACTCTTTTACATCGCGTACTCCACCATCAATGACCAGACCTCGGCAACCTTGCGCTTTTGCTGATGTAGCCAGTAGATCACCGAAATATCCGGCATCGGAAGGCGAGATGGTGCCCAGGACCAGAATATCACCTTCTTTTATCTGCTCAACCGCAACATGAAGCATCCAGTTGTCCATGGGTGGCGCCAGGACCGTTACTGCGGATGCAGCGACTGACATGCCCGAGTAGATTGGCCGCATATAGGAGGCAAGCAGACCTTTGCGACCTTGAGCTTCATGAACAGTGGCCACACCACATTGGGCAAGCTTATCGATAATAGCTCGATCAGCACGTTCGATGTGCTGGATAACGATACCGGTTTCGTTGGGTAAGTGTGTCATGGATAATTGTCTTTTTTGCCGAATTCAGGACATGGTTTGTTGCAAGCGATCAAGTACAGTCATTGCGGGCAACACTTGTGCAAATGATCCATTGGGCTCTCGACCCTGTTGAATGGCCTCGATAAATTCACGATCGATAAGTTCTATTCCATTGTTCGATACAGCAACGTGGCTAAGGTCAATAGGGTTCTCGTGACCATCAACCAGATCGTCGTAGCGTGCTATGTAGGTACCGTTGTCACAGATATAACGAAAAAAAGTACCTAGTGGGCCATCATTATTGAATGACAAACTAAGCGTGCATAATTTTCCTGTCGGCGTTTTCAAGCCGATACTCATATCCATCGCAATGCCTAACTCAGGATGCCTGGGGCCTTGCAAAGCGAAGACTTCGCCAGGCACCTCGCCAGTCTGGTACATGAAAAGATCCACAGTGTGGCAGGCATGATGCCACAGCAAGTGATCGGTCCAGCTACGCGCATTGCCCATGGCATTCATGTTGGTACGACGGAAGAAATAGGTCTGGACATCCAATTGCTGGATAGCCAGCTCACCTTGTTGTATACGCTGCTGCATGTATTGATGTGAGGGATTGAAGCGTCTGACGTGGCCAGCCATACCTACCAATGCAGTTTTTTTATGAACCTCTACCACGCGTCTGGCATCTTCAATGCTATCTGACATGGGTATTTCGCACAGCACATGCTTGCCGGCATTCAGACACTGAATACTTTGTTCGGCGTGCAGTTGTGTGGGTGTGGAGAGTATGACAGCGTCGACATCGTCTCGTGCCAGTGACTCGTCAAGATCGGTTGTGGCATGGGAAATACTGCGCTCCTTAGCGAATTTTTCGATCGATTCACGTGTACGGCCAACCACGGATGTGACTTCCACACCATTGATTTTTGCCAAGGCGTCCAGATGTTTCATTCCGAATGCGCCAGCAGCACCAGCGACTGCAATACGTATCATTATGCTGTCTCCTCGTAGCACACAAGACCTGCAGCTGTGTTTGACATCGGAACATGATAAAAGCGATACGCAGCCTTGGGGGATTGCATGGCGCCGCGCATCATCAACCACATGATTAATTCGATGCCTTCGGAGCCTGCATCGCGTAAATAATCCACGTGTGTCAGTTTGGTGAGTTCTTCTGGCTTGTCCAACAGGTGGTCAAGAAAATTCTGATCAAATTCCTGGTTGATCAAACCAGCACGTTCACCTTGTAACTGGTGTCCCATACCGCCGGTGCCGAATACCGCCACCTTCAAGTCTTCCGGGTAGGATTCTACTGCCTTGCGAAGTGCCCGGCCCAGACTAAAACAACGATTGCCCGTAGGTTGAGGGTACTTGATGACGTTAACGCATAGAGGAATGACTTTGCAGGGCCATGCATCCGGTTTGTCAAACATTACCGTCAGTGGCACGGTTAATCCATGATCCACTGTCATCTCATTGGCAAGTGCCATATCAAATTCGTCCAGAATCAGGCTTTCCAGAATATGCGAGGCCAGTTCACCATGACCCTGAACATCGGGCACCTTGCGTGGCCCGTAGCCTTCATCATGTGGCTTGAACTGATCACCCACACCGAGTACGAAAGTATTGATGAGCTCTACGGAAAATGCTGATGCATGATCGTTATATACCAGAATGACAACATCTGGAGCTACCCCCTTGATCCATTGTCGAGCGGGAGCATAGCCATCGAACAAGGGTTTGTAGTACGGATCCTGTTCCTTGTTGTTATCGGCTGCAGCGCCGATGGAGGGTATGTGTGAGCAGCCTACGCCTGCTACTATTCTGGCCATTATCAGCTACCTGCCTCATTGTCTTTTTTACTTCGATTACCTTCCAGCTTTCTACCACCATCGAGCATCATGGCGCGAAAGTCATCGACGCTCATATCACTCATTAGTCCGCCGACGTGTTGCATCGTCAGACCATCAAAAATGGCTAGCTTGAATGTGTAATAGATATTGCCGCCAACTTGCAGCATGCCAAGCCAATCGCGTTTTTCCACCATGCGCCGTTGTTCGGCTTCCATGGGGTATTGATCGAGATAGGCGCTGGGGTCGTCGCGGAATTTATCCCGATTCCCGGCCTGATCCAGTGACTTGCAGAATTTGTTGAGTTGGAAACCCTGTTTGCAGCGCAGGGTGTCAAAAACGTAGGTACCGGGGATGTCATCGTAATCTTTACCCATGGAGGATGGCTCTTTATGTCGTGTTACAGATATTGCCGATTGTATACAAAAAAGTTCTTTTAAGTGAAAGGGAGGCGCTCCAACACAGATTTTATCGGTATATTGTATACATGAAAAATCTCATTGACGATCAACCCAATGGCTCTCAAACCGAGCGAGCTCTGCGCGAGCTACGCAGCAGAATAGTTGCCGGCCATTGGCAGGCTGGCAGCAAATTGCGTGAGGTAGCTCTTGCCCAATCATTAGGTGTCTCACGTACGCCTTTGAGGGCGGCCTTGCTCAAACTCGAGCAGGAAGGTCTGGTTGCGCGCTTGGGAGCAGGCTATACCGTTCGAGGCTTTTCAATCGACGATGCGTATGTTGCCATCGAGTTGCGTGGCGTCATAGAAGGTACAGCTGCTCGTATGGCCGCACAAAGGGGAATTGCTACCGGTGAACTAACCGCTATTAGAAAAACGATTTTCGCCATTGATAGGGTTATCTCCGAAGGCATTGTGGATGGTTATGCACAGCTTAACGATCAATTTCATGAGCAGTTAGCTGCGCTCGCCGGCAACGAACTGATCAGGCATGAGATAGAGCGTGCCGGACTACTACCTTTTGCAGCACCCAGTGCATTTTCATCCGGTAGAGAAGACTTCGCTCGTTTTAAAACTTCCTTAATAGTGGGTCAACAACATCACAAGGCGATTATTCAGGCTATAGAGCGACGTGAAGGTGCGCGCGCTGATGCACTGGCCCGGGAACACGCACAGCTTGGTCGAGCCAATATTGAAGCGGCGTTTGAGGCGCAGGTCCAGAGCAAATGCAAAGCGCCCCAACTGGCCTTGATTACTGCAGAGAAAATATAATGCGCGTACAAGTTGCCATTATTGGTGGAGGGCCGTCGGGTTTGCTGTTAGGCCAGCTACTGCATAATGCAGGTGTGGAAACGGTGGTGCTGGAGCGTAAAACACGAGAGTATGTGTTGACAAGAATCAGAGCAGGTGTTCTGGAGCGTGGTCTGGTTGAGCTGATGGAGGAGGCAGGTGCCGCTGATCGTCTGCACGCTGAGTCCTACCTTCATAAGGGTATCGTATTGTCCAGTAATGACAACTCCTTCGACATCTCGTTTGACAAGTACCTCGATAAGCCAATGACCGTTTACGGCCAAACCGAATTAACCCGTGACTTGTACGATGCCCGAGAGAGAGTGGGTGCAGCTACGTTGTTCAATGTTGACGATGTAACACTGAATGATCTTGAATCAGGCTCACCGGGCATCGATTGCCAGGTAGACGGTGAAGCTGTGCATATTGATTGTGATTACATCGCAGGTTGCGATGGGTTTCATGGCGTTAGCCGTCAACACATACCGGTCGGAAAACGCAAGGAATATATAAAAGAATACCCTTTTGGCTGGCTGGGCATCATGTCCGAGACAACACCCGTGCACCATGAACTTATCTATAGCAACTCGGACCGAGGGTTCGCACTTTGTTCCATGCGCAACAAGAATCTGAGTCGTTATTATGTTCAGTGCGACAGTAACGATAATGTTGAAAACTGGAGTGATACTGCATTCTGGGAAGAACTGAAACGTCGCCTGCCAAGTCGTTTTTCTGATTGTCTGGAGACGGGCCCATCAATCGAGAAATCAATAGCGCCTTTACGCTCTTTTGTCTGTGAGCCAATGCAATGGGGTCGCTTGTTTCTCTGTGGCGATGCCGCACACATTGTGCCACCTACCGGAGCGAAGGGTTTGAACACAGCAGCATCGGATGTCCGATATTTGTATGAAGCATTAAAGTTGTACTACTTCGACAATGACGAGACTGGTTTGCAACACTACTCACAGACCGCTCTGACTCGGGTCTGGAAAGTCGAGCGCTTCAGTTGGTGGCTCACATCCATACTGCACCAGTTTCCCGATCAATCTGAATTTGACATCAAGATTCAACAAGCTGAGATAGCGTTTCTCCAACAGAGCGAAGCTGCGCAAGCTAGCTTTGCCGTTAACTATGTTGGTTTGCCGTACTGGTAAACCCTAGTGTTGCAAAAAATTCCAGTTGAACCCATGAGTTGAATCCATGATCATTGATTGCCACGGACATTACACCACCGCACCACCTGCTCATCAGAGCTGGCGTGACGTACAAACAGCCGCCATTAATGATTCTGGCGTGTCGGTACCGCCATATGCTGATATCACTGATGATGCAATTCGTGAATCGCTTGAAACCAACCAGCTTCGTCTTCTGCATGAGCGTGGTGCCGATTTGACGCTATTCTCACCGCGTGCATCGGCTATGGGACATCATATTGGCGATGCTGGCACAAGCATGACCTGGACTCGAGCTTGTAATGATCTGATCTATCGGGCCTGCGAATTGTATCCGCTAAATTTTGCACCGGTATGCCAGCTTCCGCAGTCGCCGGGTACCTCAATGGCTGCCTCCATAGCAGAACTTGAACGCTGCGTAAACGAGCTGGGGTTTGTCGGCTGTAACGTGAACCCTGATCCATCCGGTGGGCACTGGACATCCAGCCCACTAACCGATAGGTACTGGTATTCCTTGTATGAAACGATGGTAGAACTTGGTGTACCTGCGATGGTGCACGTTTCCAGCTCCTGCAATGCAAATTTCCATGCAACAGGTGCACACTATATTAATGCAGATACCACGGCGTTCATGCAATTCATACAAGGTGATTTGTTTGCTGATTTCCCGGACCTTAAGATCATCATTCCGCATGGAGGAGGGGCCGTTCCCTATCACTGGGGCCGTTACCGTGGTTTGGCAGACATGCTAAAAAAACCATTGCTCAGTACTCACATCATGAATAATGTCTATTTCGATACATGCGTCTATCATCAGCCGGGTATTGACTTGCTGGTAGACGTTATTGAGCATAAAAATATTCTATTCGGATCAGAGATGGTGGGGGCAGTGCGAGGTATTGATCCTGAGACCGGATTCTATTTCGACGATACCAAACGCTATATTGATGCACTGGCAATTAGTGATGAGAGCAAACAGAATATTTTCGAGAACAATGTTCGACGCGTCTTTCCACGTTTGAACGATCGCTTGATTGCACAGGGAAGGTAGGCATCAAGGTTGCTTAGTCGATATTTCATACACTTAACGATTGAGCCAGCTCCCACAACGTGGAATCCACTTCAACAATATCGGGCAATTGACGATTGGCACCGGGTAGCCGCGCATTGTCCTGAGCGTTGATGGCATCTGTCATGCGCTTGAGACGTCCCCAGAATGCGTCCCCGGAAATTGCTGTAGGATCAAGCAGAAAATAGAACTGTCCAAGATCATGTGGTGGGCCGTCAGGCAGTTTCAAACCCTTGACATCAAGAGAATTAACACTTCCGGTAATCGCTGCAGCCAGTATCTCAGCCATCAATCCAAACCCGTAGCCTTTGTATCCACCGGTTGAAATTAACGAGCCTTTCAACGCAGCTTCAGGATCAGTGGTGGCTTCGCCTTTTTCATCCACGGCCCAATCAGGCGGTATGCTTTGTCCGGCTGCTGCTGCCATCGTGATTTTGCCAAGCGCCACGGCACTTGTGCTTTGATCAAACTGGAAAGCAACCCCGCCACTTTTGTCAGGTATGGACATGGCGATAGGGTTGGTGCCGATAACGGCCTTGTTACCACCCGGCGGCGCAACCACCGCTGATGCGTTGGTAAAACCAATACCAATGAGGCCAGCCACAGCGATCTGTTCAGTAAAATAGCCGAGCGATGTGCAGGTATGCGAGTGACAGATAGCCAACGAGCACGTGCCCGCTTCTTCGACTACAGCTATTGCCTCGGGTAAGGCTCTGGTAAATGCCGCTTGGGCAAATCCAAAAAGTGCATCTGACTTTACCATAGCCGTCTTCGGCCGCGTTACCAAGGGCTCAACTGTCCCATTGACCCGCCCTGAGAGCAGTTGAACGCAGTAACTTTCCAGATAATACAAACCGCAGATCAAATTCCCCGTCGCCTCAGCCTTACGTATCGCCTTGGCTACTTCATTGGCAATCCAGTCTGTGGCTCCGTGCTTGATCAGTGCTTTCGCAGAAACAGTTTCTATATCGTTAAGGGATACGCTGGTTTTGCCCATTTCAGATTATCTCAATGCCATTTCGGAGTCGACCAGATGATAGCCTATCGGCTGATAATTCTTTCACCCGCACGCTACATCAGGCGATAAACTGATAGCCGATGACCATGGTCATTGCCGAATTGCTAACAAGTCGTCGCCAACTTTCGCAACGTAAAACTTAACAGGCGCGATCCGGACAACTCTACATGTGAGTCAAGCTATATGAAAAAAATGCGAATTTCCATTGTTGGACTGGGTTCAATGGGCTACGGTATGGCACAGTCGCTCCTCAAGGCAGGCCATGCAGTACAAGGGTTTGATATAAATCCGGAAAATACGGCCAGGCTTGTCGCGGAAGGTGGATTGGCACAGCCACTCGAGAAAGCAATGCAAGACACAGACATTCTGGTTGTGGTGGTATTGAATGCTCACCAGACAAATGAAGTTCTGTTTGGCGACAACGGGTGGGTTGCAAGGCTTGGCCCATCAGCAACTATCATTTCATGTGCAACGGTTGCGCCGGAATTTGCCAGAGATGCCGAAAGAAGGTGTGGAGTCTTCGGCATTCATTATCTGGATGCTCCTATATCAGGTGGTGCGGCCAAAGCTGCATCAGGTAGTCTGAGCATCATGGCGGCAGGCTCTGGGGCAGCCTTTGAAGGTGCAGCGCCTGCGCTTGCCACTATGGCCGAGAAGCTCTTCAGATTGGGAAACGAGGCGGGTGCAGGATCAGCCATGAAAGCGGTTAATCAGTTACTGGCAGGGGTGCATATCGCTGCCATGGCTGAAGCCCTGACCTTTGGTATGACACAGGGTGTCGAACCTGCAAAGTTCGTGGAAGTTATCAGTCAGTGTGCCGGTACAAGCTGGATGCTGGAAAACCGCGCCCCGCACATCGTTGAAGGGGACTATACGCCTAGATCGTCGGTTGATATCTGGCCCAAGGATCTTGGCATTGTTCTGGATATAGCCAAATCTGCAAAGTTCAGTGCGCCTTTAACTGCTGTGGCAATGCAACAATTTCTTGCGGCATCGGGTTCGGGTTTAGGCGGTGAGGACGATGCTGCCGTGGCTAAAATCTATGCCCGCAATGCGTGTTTGGATCTACCCGGAGTATAAGCATGCAACTTGGATGTATCGGTGATGATTTTACAGGGTCAAGTGATCTTGCCAACACGTTGGCAAAAGGCGGTATGCGTGTTACCCAATATACCGGTGTGCCAGAACATGCAGCACAAAAGAATGTGCAGGCGGGTGTTGTAGCGCTAAAATCACGCTCAATTGCCTCTGCAGATGCGGTAACGCAATCGTTAGAAGCGCTGGCCTGGCTTCGGCGGCAGGGCTGTAAACAGATATTCTTCAAGTACTGTTCAACCTTCGACAGTACACCTGCTGGAAACATTGGTCCTGTGATTGATGCACTTGCCAGTGCGTTAGAGTCTCATCAGGTCATTGTGTGTCCAGCGTTTCCAGGTGCGGGTCGTTTTTTATATCAAGGTCATCTGTTTGTCCATGATCGCCTGCTTAACGAAAGCGGCATGGAGAACCATCCGCTAACGCCAATGAAGGATGCTGATATCCGTCGATGGCTAGCTCCGCAGACAACACACTGTGTTGGTCATATTTCAGCGCAATCTGTTATGGCAGGCTCGGAGACGATAATCAGGGAGCTTCATTCACAGCAAGAGGCAGGCAACAGATTGGTTGTTGTCGATGCCATCAGTGATAAAGATCTTCTGGAAATAGGGCGTGCAGCCAAGGGGCTTGCTTTAGTAACGGGAGGATCAGGTGTTGCTCTGGGGTTGCCAGAAAACTTCGGACATCAACCCGCATCTGCGCCGTGGGCAGCTCAGAAAGGTCATTCAGTCGTATTATCGGGTTCGTGCTCTACCACAACACGCGCGCAAGTGGCCTATCATGCGCAACGACACCCGGTATGGGAAATCAATGTTGCCGATGTCATTGAAAATCGATTGTCTCCTGCAGAGCTTGCCGAATGGTTGCTGGCTCAGCAAGGTATACCTTTGGCCTTTAGCTCTGCTGAACCCGCCATGGTGAAAGACACACAAGAGTCGTTCGGACAAGCGCGTTCAGCAAAGGCTATTGAAAACTTTATGGCTGAGACAGCCCGTGCGCTGGTCGCGGGCGCAGTGGCCAGTATCATCACCGCGGGTGGTGAAACTTCCGGGGCAGTGGTTGAAGGTTTAGCATTATCTCAATTAGAGATAGGGCCCGAGATAGATCCCGGTGTGCCAGCTCTGCGTGCAAGCGAAAATTTGGTACTGGCCCTGAAATCAGGTAACTTTGGTGGCGAAGATTTCTTCGAAAAAGCCAGCGCCTTACTCAGTGGGTCAGCAACATGAATCAGACAAAGGTGTTGCATGAGCAGCGTTTTACGATTCGCGTTTAACGACCGGGTTACGCGTGTATGCTCGATATTGGTCAAGTGGTAGTGGTTGTGCAGCATTATGATAGGGAGTGAGATGGACTAATGAAATTTTCTGCAAATTTAGGTTTCTTATGGACAGAACTTTCGTTACCCGATGCCATACGGGCAGCGGGCAGTGCCGGGTTTGACACGGTAGAGTGTCACTGGCCGTATGAGGCCGATCGAGAAGCGGTGCGTACAGCATTAGAAGAGACGCATCTACCCATGCTGGGACTCAATACACACCGTGGTGATACAACAGCCGGTGAAAACGGATTGGCCGCATTGCCAGGGCGCCAGGATGATGCGGTTGCTGGGATTGATCAAGCCATCGAGTATGCCAATGACCTGGATGTTCAATGTATTCATGTGATGGCAGGTTTCGCACAAGGCGAAAAAGCTGAACAGACGTTCGTGGTTAACTTGCAATACGCCTGTGACAAAGCGAAACTTACAGGCAAAACCATACTTATCGAACCTCTCAACAGACACGACGCCCCCGGATATTTCCTGCGCAACACAGATCAGGCGATAAAGATTATCGATCAGGTGAAAGCTGAAAACCTGAAGCTGATGTTTGATTGCTATCACGTGGGCCGCACGGAAGGCGATGTGATCCATCGGCTCAACGCGCTTAAGCCCAGGATCGGGCATATCCAGTTTGCCTCGGTCCCTTTTCGTGGTGAGCCAGGCAGCGGTGAGCTTGATTACAGTGCAGTTTTTGCCGCTATAGAGGCCATGGGGTGGACACAGCCGCTAGGCGCAGAATATAAGCCTGGTGGCGATACCGATTCTACTTTGGCCTGGTTAAAGAGATGGCAGTAGCAGAAGTACATGGTGACCAGCTATTCGTGCTGGGGTCTGGTGTGAAAAACCAGGGGGCTGCATCACGCCTTGATTAGCGTTCACTACTCCGTTATACCCCATGTCACCATGGGCCACCTACGCCCCATGTATCGTTGAGTTTATAGCCTTGTGGCCATGGATCGGAAGGCTCAAGCATGTGTTGATGAGTTCCGGTTATCCAGCCACGACCAGAGATCTCAGGAACTATTCCCGGGTTTTTACCAATCTGTGCAACATCTGCAATGCGTCCCAGAAAGGTAGAGCCGATGATGGAATGTGCTTTGAGCGTATCGCCAATCTTCAACTTGCCTTGCGCATGTAGCAAGGCCATCCGTGCTGATAGTGCTGTACCCGTGGGTGAGCGATCAACTTTGCCAGGCTGAATGGCCACTGCAGATTTTGCATGTAAACCGGCTTCATCTTCATACAAGTCACCGGCAAACAAACAGAAAGACACATGTTGCCAATCGGTGTTTTCAGGATGCGTAAAACCCAGTTGATCATTGGCAGCGCTGGTTAGTCTGATACCCATTCGCGCAATGTCCCGCGCCTCGTCCGCCGCAATAGTAAATCCCAATGCATTGGCATCGACGATAACAAAGCTGTCACCTCCATAGGCCGTATCCACCGTGATGGTGCCAAGGCCTTCCACCTCCAGTGCCACTTGTGTTTTGTCAACGAAGCTTGGGACGTTCTCAATACTGATACGCTCAGCCTTTCCGTTCTTGCAACTGGCACGCACGCGCACAAGCCCTCCCGGTGCTTCCAGCGTTAGTGTAGTCTCAGGCTCTAGCATAGGAATTATGCCGCTATCGAGTAACACGGTTGCCACACATATGGCATTCGAGCCTGACATCGGCGGGGTGTCTTCAGGCTCCATGATGATGAAGGCAGCATCGGCCTCCGGGTGCTTCGGTGGCACCAGAAGATTCACGTGCCGAAACACACCTCCACGGGGTTCGTTAAGCAGAAAATCACGCAGCGTTCCATCCTTTTCTATGAATGTTCGTTGATCCCACAAGGTGTCACCTGGCGGCGGCGTGACACCGCCTACGACCACATCGCCCACCTCGCCTTCGGCATGGGCAGAAATAACATGAATGGTTTTGCTACTGCGCATAGTGTCTGTCGGGGACGGGTTGTCTGAGGGCAGGCTGGTTGATGCATCTCTATGGTTGACCAGCGATGGCCTTTATTGTATACAGCACGTGTTTATATAATGTAAATGCCAGTTGCCAAGGTCGCAAGACAGACTCGGCACGGGCCGTACCCATTACATGCGCCAAATTAACCCTCTCAGCGGAAGTACTACATCATGTTGCCACAGGAAATTCAGACACTGCTGAGTCAACACCGGTCGGGGCATACCTTGCCTCAGGCTTTCTATACCGAAGATGCGGTATACGAGCACGACATGCAGAGTATCTTCTATAGCCAGTGGCTATTTGCCATCCCTGCTTGCGAAATACCTGAGTCTGGCGATTTCGTGACACATCAGGTAGGTCAGTATTCATTAGTTATTGTCCGGGATACTGATAATAGCATTCGTGCATTTCACAATGTGTGCAGGCATCGAGGCGCAACACTGTGCATCAATGCCAAGGGTAATGTTCCCAAGCTTGTCTGCCCCTACCATCAGTGGACCTACGAGCTGGATGGTCGCTTGCTATTCGCCAGAGAAATGGGAGAGGACTTTGATCCTGCCAGTCATGGTCTGAAGTCGATTCATTGCGAAGTTGCTGGTGGTCTGGTTTTCATCTGTCTGGCAAACCAGGCTCCGGACTTTACGGCTTTTCAGACTCAGTCAGCTGACTATCTGGCACCGCATATTCTCAATGAAGGCAAGGTGGCTTATGAAAGTACTATAGTTGAGGCGGGTAACTGGAAACTTGTGTTTGAAAACAACCGTGAGTGTTATCACTGTGCCGGTAATCATCCACTGCTGTGTCGCACGTTTCTCGATGATTCTGCGGCCATAAACAATAGCAGTGAAGATGTGCAGCATCCCTTGTTCCTTGCGCATAACGAGAAGTGTGAAGCCGAAGGTGCGCCATCACGCTATGTCATTGCTGAGGATGGTAGCTGGCGGTATGTCCGAACACCGCTTATTGGTGACTCGGAGAGTTATACAGCCAGTGGCAAGGTGGCCGTGCAGAAACCCCTTAGCACCTTCTCATTCAAGCAAGCTGGTGCATTACTGATGTATAACTATCCCACCACCTGGAATCACTTTCTATCAGACCATACAGTGCTCTTCAGGGTGACACCGATAGACGCCACGCACACCCAGGTAACTACCAAGTGGATTGTTCACAAGGATGCGCAAGAGGGTCGGGATTATTCGCTGGACACTCTGAGCGAGGTGTGGAAAGCCACCAATGCCGAAGATCGACACGTGGTAGAAACCTGTCAGCAAGGTGTTCAGTCGCCTGCGTATGAGCCTGGACCGTATTCGACCATACACGAAACAGGCGTCGCTCAATTTGTAGACTGGTACACGACGACGTTACGTAACTACCGCGTAGAGGTGCCACTGGTTAAGGTTTCCTGATGGGAAGCAGCGAAGCGGTTCTGTGCGGGATCGCCTTCGGCCGGAATTTTATGCAACAGGGTTTATGCAATACTAAGGTTTAGTCAGGTAGTGCACCACAAAACCCGCCAGCACTAGTCGCACCAGAACCCAGTGCAACTATCGCAGGTTGTTGATAGGGGTTGGGTCGGGAGTGGACAAAGTCTGCGACTACCATTACGAGTAATAACGCGATGCCTGTGGAGGCTGTTGTACGACGAGTCATGTACGCGACTCCAGTCCAAGGATCGGGCGCAAACGCACGCCGTATATAGAGCCTGCGAAAGCTGCTATAAACCAAGCCCAGCCATGCAGGCTACCCGTTGAGATACCCGAAAAAAACGCGCCGACATTACAACCGAAAGCCAAGCGAGAAGAATATCCCAGCAAAAAGCCACACACTATGACAGCCATACATGCTCGCAGTGACAATTGAGGAAGCTTCTGAGACAGGCCGCCAGTGCGCCAGCTGGCAACGAGAAACGCGCCAGTCATGATGCCGATGTTGGTTAGCGAGGTATAGTCGGTGAGCAGACTTGCCGTTACCCGCTCTTGTGTGGCGGAGGCTGCCCAGAATGGCGAAGTGGATAAATCAGCCCCTGCAGCCGTAGCGCCTTTGGCCACCCACAGGCCAAGTCCGTAGACCACACCCCAGGGCTGTCCGGCAACCACGAGATTCAAAATTGCCAGAGTTGCAATAATGATGGCAGCTAAAAGGTATCGACGCGAAATCTTCCGATTTTCCGGTGCCGACTGTCGCAAGAATATAATAGCAACACCAGCCAGTGCCATTAGCGTTATGGCAACACCACTCCACCCCGTGAGTCGGATCATGGGCAAGCTGCCAAGTTCTGTCCATTCAATCAGATGATAGGCGCCTGCAAAACTGCCGAAGGCAAAAAACGGTAAAGCGAGCAGGCCGATTGGGTTTCCTGAACCTGCGTTAACCAATGTGCCGGAACCACAACCCAATACAACTTGCATGGCCATTCCAAAGACGAAGGCGCCACCCACCATGGCCCAGCCAATTGATGCCTGGGCACCAATCAATTCACCACCACGCATATCGATGAGGGGAATGGCCACAATGCTTACCAGGCCAATGCAAAGCAACTGCGCGAAAATCCCCGAAGGGTCGCGCCGCAAGATCATGGCGCGCCAGGGCCCTGCAAAACCGAAACGCAGGCCCTCAAGTGCCAGGCCGAAACCAAGACCGATCATCAGCATGAGACCGTATCGGACACCAGCCAGTATCGACACGGCTAGCACTAGCGTCAAAACTGCTACAAGCAGAAGACCACGCTGCCAATAAGTGTTGTCGCTCTTAAGCTCCAGAGAATGGGTGCTCACTGAAAATCAGCGGTGAAAATCAGCGATACCGACTTCTATTTGCCTTTAATCTTGTTCAGGAAATTTTCAACAACACCAGGCGTGTTGTCCATGGCATTGTCGGTGCTTGAGTACTCGACCATGGAGCCCGGATACAGTTTGATGTTGTCAAGACCTGCCACTTCGGATAAAGCAAACCAGTTTGTTGCAGCCCAGTGTCCAGTATTACAAAACGAGACAACTTCAGCACCTTCCTCAATACCCAGTTGTTCGCGCAGCCTGGCAGAATCCGTATCCGTGGATATTGCGGAAGATCCGTTGTCGAAGAACGAGGTGTAGTCAAGATTCGCAGCGCCCGGGGCAGTACCCGGACGGGCAGCGGCTGGATGACTTTTTCGACCTTCGAAGAAATCTGCCGGACGAGCGTCAAGCAGTAATGCATCGACCTCGCCTTTACCTACCGCTACTACATCATCAGTTTCAGCAGTCCAATCGTCAGAGAATGTAATATCCAGTGTCGTGGGCTGGATGTCGACGCTTGCTGTGTCCCAACCCAGATTCTGACCTTGCCATGCGGCAGCGCCGCCATTGAGAATAGACAATTCAGAAAATCCGGCTGACTTTAAAGTCCAGTAAACACGTGCTGCTGCGCCGAAGTCCGTATCGTTTTCGCCTGCAGGCACAATGACCACTGCACGATCCAACTCCAGGCCGAGCGATTCGAATGTCTGTTCAAGTTTGACAACCTCCGGGACTTGACCAGGATTCTCTTTGGGGCCTCTGAATAGCCCATAAGGTGCAGAGATTGAGCCTGGAATATGACCTTTGGCGTAATCATCCCCTCTGATATCGAGTATGACCGGCTGTACCTCGGCAATACCTTCTGATAATTGCTCGGGAGTTACCAATGGACCGAAGGAGGACAGCGCTGATACCACCGTGGTGAAACCCATGAGGGTTACTGTCAAAAGGCAGGCTTGAATTTTCATGGCATATTCTCTGTTTGGTCTAACCTGGTGGCTACATGAAAAGTCCAGGCTGGAGCGCGGCAACGGACAGGGGCTGTTGGAAGGCTTTCGGCCTGTGCCTGTCAATTATGTACCTGTCAATTATAGAACACGATGGTGATTCGAATCCACCGCAGAACAATGATGGCTTGTGAGCGTCTGGCATAAGCCTCAAAATTGGTTTTTTTTATTCACTGCCTGCAAGGTTCTATAGGTACTGCGAAGCGCACCACGATCCACATAGCATCCGCGAAGATGCCTTTCACCCTTTTCGGCGACAAAGGACTCGCGACCATGCACCACACGATGGTTGTCGAATACAATGCATTCGCCAGCGGCTAGCCGAAAGCGTGTAACAAAACGCTTCTCTTTCAACATACTGAAAAATCGGCATAGAGCTGGGTAGTAGTCATCAAGCAGGCTTTGCGGAAGATCCAGCGGGTCTTGAAGATGCTGGGACACCGTCAACCCTGAAACATTACCCTGAGTATCAAGTTCGATAACACGCTGATGAGCGCGGTAGTCCCAACCATCGTGACGTCGATAGAAAGGAATATCGTGCGAGGCGAGCAAAGTAAAATCCTCAGGCCGTTCCAGCCGAAGCGCATCAGCAACTGCCGTGCCGTCGACGAACAGACTTCGTCCACCTGCCACGCTATTGGCGCGACAGTGCAGGAACTGAACACCAGGTGCTGTTTCCTCGTTCGGTAGATCGGTGTGCAATTCCAGAGCGTTGGCCGTGTAGGCAAGATTGGTCGGGTTGATCGTTAAACGCACATCGAAATAGTAACCATCCACCACGGGTGTAACAGGACCTAATGCATTGGCTAATCTTGTCAGTGCTTCGTCACTGTTTTCCATGCCAGTGACAAGGGCAACCCCATCTTCAATAATGGCACGCGCGAAGCGTCGTCGAGCCTCATCTGATTGATCGATATCGCTCTGCGCCACGCGCACGAATTGCTGGTATCCGTCTGATCGCCATGGACGACGAGGCAAGGCGGCGGAGTCGGGCATGCGGCCACCGGCAGTGCTGAAGGCGTCGAGCAAAGATAGCGGTAGCATGGTGGAGTGCTGTTCATTATGCCACTCGATAACCAGTGCCTCATCTTTAACATAGGCAGCTGCCGGGTAAGGCGCATGGCTCAGCTGCGAGATATCAAAAACTCGCTCGCGTGTTGCCGGATCGATCGTGCTCGGGCAAGTGTCACGCAGCCAGTAATAGTTAAAGTAATGACTACCGGTGGTCAGCGGTACATTCAGACCTCGCTCGCCAAGTGGTAGTGCGTAGTGCTGTTGCTCGACTGAGCCATGCGCAACTGCTTGTGATTTCATGTTTGAATTTGACATAGGCTTTTAGCTTCCGTGGCTTAACGTGCGTAGTTGTTACCTTCGTTATCCAGGATCTCCTTCAGATCGCTGAAATGTCGATCGGCCTGATCGGGGTAGGTTTCCAACTCACGCGCAGTTTTTTCTGCAATCGCGTCGCCCAGTACCCTTAAATCGCGTCCGGTCTGCAAGGCACGGATATAGGTCTCAGCGGCGCGTTCGAAATAAAACAGCCGGTTAAATGTCTCGGCCACCGTGTCCCCGAGAACAAGTACGCCGTGATTACCCATGAGCATGACTTTGCATTTCGGATCATGCAATAAACGAGCGCAGCGCTCACCTTCCTTATCGGTTGCCAGCCCGCCAAACCCTGTGTCCACAACGATCCGATTGAAGAACGTTGCAGTGTTCTGATCTATCGGCGGTAAGGTTGAGTCTGCAAGACATGCCAGAACGGTTGAGAATATCGGATGCAGATGCATGACGCAGCGTGCATGCGGGCAATGGCGGTGGATCATGCCATGCAATCCCCAAGCGGTAATATCGGGGGCATCGGGGCGTTCCATGGTGAGTGGATCATCCACATCGAGAAGCAACAGATCAGATGCCCGTATCAGTGAAAAATGACGCTGGTCAGGATTCATGAGAAAGCGCCGTCCGCTCTCGTCAACAGCCAGTGAAAAATGGTTGGCAACGGCCTCATGCAGATTGAGACGTGCCGTCCAGCGAAAGGCTGCGGCAAGGTCGCAACGTTCGGTGTAGTGAAGATCGTTACGCATATCGACAGCCTGCATAGTGAATTGTCCTGGACGGTGTTCAAAGACTGCGATGCTAGGACGATTGCAGATCGCAGGCAAACAATGTATTTTCCGTCTAGCCATTAGTTCTACTAATGGATACCTGTCGAGATTGCGATGTCACATGCCGCGTTACCCCCGTTGAATTGGTTGCGCGCCTTTGAGGCCGCGGCTCGCCATTTGTCATTTACTGCAGCCGCCACTGAACTGAATCTGACGCAGTCAGCCGTGTCGCAGCATATCCGTAGTCTTGAGCACTATCTGGGCAAACCGCTGTTTGTGCGTCAGCCACGCACCCTTTCACTTACCGAGGAGGCCACCAACTACCTGCCAGCGGTGCGTGAGGCGTTTCGCGTACTGCAGACTGGAACGGCAGCCTTTCCCGGCATGCCATCCGGCCGGTCTGTCACTTTGCAATGCAACCTCGGATTCGCCACCTTTTGCCTGATACCGCGCCTGGCAAAACTGCTAGAGGCACATCCGTGGTTAGCGCTGAATGTGGTGACACCTATATGGGATCCTGAACAGACCTCGGGTCAGGCCGATGTAGAGATTCGTTTCGGTTCGGAGGATACGCTTGGACTAGCCCCGCAAGTAACACGCCTGACACGTGAAACCTATTACCCGGTTTGCTCACCGTCCATCGCTAATGGTGTTGACTGGCGAACATCGCCGTTGTTCGATTGCGCTGGCGTGCTCGCTACCTGGCAGGGCTGGCTCTCGGCCCAGGGTGAGGCCTTGCCACCGGAGCGGGGCGTTACCTTGTTCTCCACCTTTGCAGTATCCATAGGCGCTGCGCAAACAGGTGCAGGGCTTGCCATGGCTCACGATAGTCTGGTGGCCCATGCGCTAGCGCAAGGGCAACTTGTCAGACCCTTTGCCGAGGCTGTTGAAATGAGTGAGTGCTATTGTCTTATCGAGCCTCAAGCGCATCTGCGAACGCCGTCCTCACAGGCTTTGGCCCAGTGGCTGATTGCCGAGTTCAGGGTGAAATAAAGCGAATCAGTTTCACGTCAGACTCGAGTCATATTCCTCCAATGCGCCTTCGCTTATTGTGTGCATATAGTTCACCCTGTCTACTGCCTATCCTCTTCATGCGTATATTCTTTTTGACAACAGTGTCGTCCAGAATCGGCAAACTGGCGTGACATTGCCGTACCGTTGTGTCTAAAATGAAAGCGAAGCGCTGCTTTACCTTGGCGCTGTTCAATGGCGGGCCCCTATGGCTCGATACTCGAGCACGGTATGCGCTCGGAAAAATGCTCGAAAAAGAGGGAAAAACATGCCTGGAATTAATTCAATAATGCGTCCACTAGCGGTGGCGGCAGCAATCGCCTTCGCCTCAAGCGGTGCCTACGCCCAAGAGGTTACGCTGAAGATGCATCAGTTTCTGCCAGCTCAGGCGAATGTGCCCGCACAGATTCTCTATGTCTGGGCAGATAAGATCGAGGCGGCCTCTGATGGGCGCATCAAGATAGATCGTTTTCCATCCATGCAACTTGGTGGCTCGCCTCCAGAGTTGTTGGATCAGGCCATCGATGGCATTGCTGACATCGTGTGGACGGTGGTTGGCTATACCCCTGGTCGTTTTCCGTCCACTGAAGTGTTCGAATTGCCGTTCATGGTCGAAGATGCGCGTGCCGCATCTTGTGCCTACTGGAACATGTTTGAATCACACATGGTTGACGATGAATTCGCTGCCCTGAAAATCCTTGGCACCTGGGTTCATGGTCCAGGTGTTTTGCACACCAGCGAGCCAGTCAATGTGCCCGCTGATTTGCAAGGGATGAAAATCCGTGGTGGTTCGCGTCTTGTCAATGAGTTACTGGAACTTGCCGGTGCGACACCCGTTGGTATGCCAGTACCGGCCATATCAGAGGCATTGTCAAAGGGTGTTATCGACGGTACGACCATCCCCTGGGAGGTGACTACTGCGTTGAAGATTCCTGAGCTGGTTGAATTTCATACCGAGTTCGAGGGCCCGGCGTTATACAACCTGACGTTTGTACTGGCGATGAACAAAGGTGCGTATGAAGGTCTTGATGATGAACTGAAAGCCATTGTCGATGAGAGTTCGGGTCTGAACTTCTCGATCTTCGCAGGCGGCACCCAGGCCGATGCCGACGGACCTGCTCGTCAGTTTGCCGATGAAAACGGCAATGAGATTATCACCGTAAGCGACACGAGTGAGTGGGAGACACTGGTAAGTCCAATCTACGACTCATGGGTTGCAGATCTTGCAGAGCAGGATATGGACGGGCAAGCGCTGATTGATGAAGCGCAGGCTTTGATGCAAGGTGATTGCAAAGGCGCTACAGCAGAAATGTGATAGCACAGGCTGCGACATTCTGCGTGTCGCAGTCCACGTTGTATATCGATATCAGTCGATGCATAAATACGTAACCATTCTGGCCAGGACTTTCGCGATAGTTGGAGGTCTGGTCTTATCTGCGTTGATCATGCTTACCTGCTTATCTATTGCAGGAAGATTGGTAAATTCACTTCTCTACAGCGGCGTTATGCAAGAGTTTTTGCCGCGTGTTGCAGCTGCGCTTCTCGCCACAGGCGTGGGTCCCATCAGTGGCGACTTCGAGCTGGTAGAGGCGGGTATGGCGTTTTGCATCTTTGCGTTTCTGCCGTTGTGCCAACTCAATGGTGCGCATGCCTCAGTAGACATCTTCACATCCAGAATGCCACGTAAGCTCAATCGTCTATTACGCATGAGTGTTGAGATCATCTTTGCTGCAGTTATGATTCTTATCGCGGTACAACTGTTCGCCGGCATGGAAAGTAAACGCGCTTCAGGTCAAACCACCCTTTTACTGCAATTTCCCGTTTGGTGGGGTTATGCCATAAGCGTACCCGGTGCGCTTGCTGCAGCACTGGTAGCGTTGCACATCGCATTCTCCAGAATAATAGAGTTTGCCACAGGCCGCGTGATTGTTCCTGCTGAGCTGGAGGCTGAGCATTGAGTGAACTACTGATCGGGCTCCTTTCATTTCCTGCATTGTCAATCCTGATTTTCCTGCGGGTACCGATTGGTCTAGCCATGTTCCTGACGGGACTCGTTGGTCTGATTATCGTAACGGGTGACACCAACCTGCCGTTTGCACGTTTGAAGGCTGAAACCTACACCACCTTCTCTAATTATTCCCTGTCCATCGTCCCGATGTTCCTGTTGATGGGACACTTCGCTACACTGGGTGGTATGAGTCAGGCTTTGTTCAAAGCGGCCGAAAGCTGGCTTGGTCATCGTAAAGGCGGTGTAGCGATGGCGGCGGTAGGCTCATGCGCAGGCTTTGGTGCCATCTGCGGTTCATCGTTGGCAACGGCTGCAACGATGGGGCGAGTGGCGCTTCCGGAATTGCGTCGTTATGGCTATGCCGGTGGGTTTTCAACCGCGACGCTTGCCGCTGGCGGCACGTTGGGCATTCTGATTCCACCCTCTGTCGTGCTGGTGATCTATGCCATCCTGACCGAGCAGAACATCGCCAAACTGTTTCTTGCAGCGTTCATACCCGGCCTGCTTGCAGCGCTGGGTTACATGATTGCCATTGCCATCTATGTACGCATCAATCCGGACTCTGCTGGCACCCGTCCAAAGGTGCCTTATGGTGAACGATCCAAAGCCGTATTTGATGTCTGGCCAGTGCTACTGGTTTTCTTATTGGTTGTGGGTGGGATATACCTTGGCTGGTTCACGCCAACTGAAGGTGCCGCGGTAGGTGCTCTGGGTACCGGGCTTATCGCCTGGACCGTCGGTGGTCTGAACTGGTCGTCGTTAACAGACAGTTTCTATGTGACTGCGCGTGCGTCAGCCATGATCTTTCTAATTGTGCTGGGAGCTGCATTCTACAATGGGTTTCTTGCGCTGACGCAATTACCTCAGGAGGCAGCTTCGTGGGTGTCAGCCAGCGGTTATAGCCCTCTGGTGGTGCTCATACTTATTCTAGTGTTCTATTTGTTGTTGGGTTGTCTGATGGACAGTCTGTCAATGATCCTGCTTACCATTCCGATCTTCTGGCCCATTATGCAAGAGCTGGATTTCGGGCTCGTGACCATGGTGCAATTGCAAAGTGCACGAATTGATGCACTCATTGCCAGCGGCACGGAACTTCCCGCGGCAGCACTTTCGCAAGCGCAGAATATGCTGGCCAGTGGGCAGGAACTGACTCGTGAAATGAGCCGTGAGCTGGGTCTGCGTGGAGTCACTACTGGTGCACTGAATCGCGTAAACATCGAACAGACTGCTATCTGGTTTGGCATTCTGGTATTAATCGTGGTGGAAGTAGGATTGATTACGCCACCAGTTGGCATGAACCTGTTTGTCATAAATTCAATGGACGAGAAAACGCCGATGGTTGAGACCTATAAGGCGGTTATCTATTTTGTGATTACCGATCTGCTAAGAGTAGCGCTGCTTGTAGCATTTCCTTTCATCACTCTGGCGCTGCTACCGTGGTAGTTGTTGCTACAGTTGCGTTTGCGTGACAATCGCTGGCACTACACCAAACGACTTTACATGAGATTGTATGTAGCAGAGAAGCCTGGCCTGGGGCGTGCTATTGCTAGTGCACTTGCCGATAGTGTGGGTGGTAGAGAACAGCGTGGTGATGGGTACATCAAGATATCCAATGGGGATTATGTCAGCTGGTGTATCGGGCATTTACTGGAACAAGCAGAGCCGCATATCTATGACTCCCAATACAAAGCCTGGCGTATGGAGCACCTGCCCATCGTACCCGACAAGTGGAAACTGCAACCGAAGAAGGCAACCAGGACTCAATTAACCGTACTGAGAAAACTGGTAAAGGAGGCTGATGAGCTGGTACACGCTGGTGACCCTGATCGAGAGGGGCAATTGCTGGTCGATCAGCTCTTCGAATATTTGAAGGTCAGTGCAAAAAAGCGCTCCACCGTTCAACGCTTGCTGATTAGTGATCTCAATCTGTCTGCCGTTAAACGGGCATTGACAAAGCTGACAACTAACAAGGAGTTTGCACCGTTATCGGCATCAGCATTGGCACGTTCTCGTGCAGACTGGTTGTACGGGATTAACATGACACGCGCCTACACTATTCAAGGACGCAGAGTGGGCTATGAGGGCGTGTTATCTGTTGGCAGGGTGCAGACGCCCGTGCTAGGGCTTGTGGTTCGACGCTGTGAAGAGATAGAAAGATTTGTATCGAAGCCCTTCTATGAGGTGGTGGCGCATCTACTTACCGATAAGGGTGAGCGCTTTAGCGCCAATTGGCGCCCCAGCGAAGCGTGTGAGCCCTATATGGATGATATGCGCCGAGTGTTAGTAAAAAAACTCGCGCAGAGCGTAGTGAGCAGAATTACCGACAAGCCTGCAAAGATAACTAAATACGAAACAAAGAATAAAAAACAGTTGCAACCACTGCCGTTCAGTTTAAGTGCTCTGCAGATAGAAGCAGGACGTCGTTTTGGTTTAAGCGCCCAGAGCGTGCTTAGTGATTGTCAGTCGTTGTATGAAAAACACAAATTGATTACTTATCCGCGATCAGATTGTCGCTACTTGCCTGAAGGTCATCATAAAGAGGCAAACTTGATATTTGAATCTATCAATGTCAACGCGGATAGCTTTTCAAAAATTACGGCAGCTGCGGATAGCAAGCTAAAGTCCCCGGCATGGAATGATAAGAAAGTGACGGCCCACCATGCGATCATTCCTACGCAGCGTAAAATCATTGCTCAGAGCTTATCCAATACAGAACAACAAGTCTATGGCTTGATAGCCAGGCAATACGTGGCGCAATTCTATGCCTCACATGAGTACGCAGATACTCGTGTGGAGCTGGTGATCGAGGGTGGAGTGTTTGTCGCCACAGCAAAAACCATAATAAAAGAAGGCTGGCGTGTGCTGTTCAGGAACAATAAAAGTAAAGACAACGAGAAAGAGAAAACGCTTCCGCCGTTGGCAAAGGGGCAGCAACTGCATTGTGAAAAGGGTGAGCTACTGGAAAAGAACACCACACCACCACCGTATTTTACCGACGCCACCTTGCTTGCAGCCATGACAGGCATCGCACGGTACGTCTCATCCGCCGATGTCAGAAAAATCCTGAAGGAAACCGATGGTCTGGGTACGGAGGCAACCCGTGCTGGTATTATCGAACTATTATTCAGACGCGGGTTTCTGGTCCGTCAGGCTAAACAGATTCATGCCACAGATGCAGGTCGGGGTTTGATAAAAGCGTTGCCGGAAGAGGCAACACTTCCCGATATGACTGCACATTGGGAAGCGACACTTAACGCTATCAGTCGGCGTGAAACTGCTTATGCAGATTTCATGAGTCCACTGCAATCGCAATTACACAAGCTCATTGCTACCAGCGGTTCCGGGTCCGTAGAAGCACTGCGAGGCGTGACAGCAAAAGCCACTAACACTAAAAAGCCATATAAGAAGCGTTCCAAAAAGAAGGCCACTAGACGAAAGTCTTTATCCCGGAAAAAGTGAACACTTACTTGTGCTACTGGTGGGAAGTGTCGTATCCGGGTTTGCGAATCAGGGATAGGACTTGATCTACTAGCCATTTTCAACACTTCTTCCAGCGCAGTGGAGTTTTGAATGACCATTTACAGAAATTCATCTGATTAAACGACATCCCGATTAACATTCGCACCTTTTGTTTCTGCGACCGACGCCGATAGAGGCAAGGCGCTGCGCGTTTAATCCGAATACTTTCAGTGGTCAATTTCGAGAGCTACGGGTATCGGCCACTGATGTTCCTGGCACGAAAGCTCAATTAACATAGGGGGTAGTGGATAGCGAAGTAATACGCAAATCTGACTTTTACGCAGACCTTTTCAACCACGAGTGTTTCGATAAATCGAGCTTTTACTTAATAACGGATTCTATGTTCAGGAGGTAATTTTGAAACTTGGTAAACACATGGGTATCCTGCTTGTTACAGCAGTGGGCACGGCACTGGGGGCTGGTACTGCCTCCGCCGCCAAAGATATAAAAACAGGACATCTTACCTACCACACAGGTGAATATGGGGCCTTTGGTTCGTTTTTTAAATCCCCCTTATTGCCTTCTGTGCATGGCGTGGCCATCGATGCAAGCATGGGTAGGACCGCAAAAGAGCCACTGTTTCGCGGATCACCTATGGATTCGGCGCAAAGTGCAGCGGCTATGTTACACGCCAAGAACGCCAACAAGCAAAAAGTAGTACTAGTTACTACAGAGAGCTCTGGGCATTCCTGGTTTATTGTGGGTACGAGTGAATGGCAAGAACCAGACTTTGTGTCTACCGCAACGATGGCGGCAATCGAGACGCACAATAAGGTTCTCCTGTCTGCCTATTCTCACGCTGATAGTCCAGCCTGGGATTATTACAGGAATCGCGTTGATTCTTCTGCACAAGCAGACGTAATCGATGACGCTGGAAATTCTTACGCTATGCAGTACTACGATCTGCTGGTTACCTCAGCTCTGGCTTTAGAAAAAGCAGGCAAAATGGATGCCAGGAAGTGGAGCCGTGCGATGTATGAAGTCACCAGTGGTGTCGGAATAAAGGTCTACAACTATGCCGATGGTATTAAAGTTTCCGAGCTTGATCAGGATTAATCAGGTATACAGGATGGTCGGTGAGTGTATGCCGACCATTCAATAATCAGGCTTTTATAAACTTGAATATATTAGCCGAAATAGGTATTAACACTTGAAGATTAAAAAAGTTGGTATTAGACAAAAATTACTTTGCTCCTTTGGGCTGGTGGTAGCCACAATGTGTCTGACCAGCGCCATTGGTGTTTGGGCTTTCGATCGAATATCCGACTCGCTTGCAGAAATTACAGAGCATAGTGTGCCATTGATGAGTTACTCCATGGAGCTGACTCAAATTGGTGTCGAACTCAACTCCGCCATACCTGCCTTGTCCCTGGCCAATACTCAGGGCAAACGAATATCTCACGCGACCAAGCTTGAAGGCCTGGCCAAGCAAATGCAAACATTGCTAGTTGAGAGATTGGAAAACTCCGAGAACGTATCTCCCGAGGATATCGATGTTAGCGTCGCCCAGGCTGTCAGCACCGCGATACAGACACTAAACAAGCTGGTTGAGCAACGCGTTAACACCAGTGAACAAGCTCACTCCCTCATCCGCAGTATCGATGGCACACAAAAAACGATCAACACAAATTTGCTACAGATTATCGAACGCGCATCGAACGAGTTCACTCAATTGGCTAGAAACACTTTTTCAGAGAACAATGAATTAGTCGATTCGCTGGTAGATGATCATTTCGGCTCTATACTCGGTGCATTGCGCTTGCAAGCTGAAACCGCTCGTATGGAGGGTCTGATCGCCGCCATACTGATGGACTCATCCACAGATGCAGAAGAGGTATTGGCTGAATACGGGTCCGAGTATGCGGACAGCCTGCGAATGCTGATCGGCGAACTCAATACAGACTATCTGGACGATCCAGAGGCTTTGACAAAGGATGTAGAAACGCTGATTGGAGTTGCTGTGAATGATGTGTCGGTTGTGAGTCATGATCAGAAAACCGATCCTGCTGTTCTGTACCGGCTATCCGTTTCCCGCGGTGCGCGTGATGGTATTATCGAAGCGCTCGCACCCGTTGTTGATGCCAGCAGTTTTCTTGCCGAATTAAGTGTGGAGGAGCTTCGGACCAGTACTACCGAGACCTTGCCGCTTCTCATCAGCGAAGGGGTGACAGAGCTGACAAACGTGCTTGAGCTGAGGGCCGAACTGAATAGCCTGGCAGGTCTGTTACGACAGGTACCACTTACCGCTGACGCTGCTGACTTGCCAACGCTTCAAAGCCAGTATTCAGCTTTGGAGCGCCGCATCAATTCGAACATTGAAAGCGCGAGTACCGCCGATGGGATGCCCAAGGTAGCTCAATCCATCAACGAACTGTTCGTTCTCGGAGGTGCAGACCAGGGGATATTTCAGCTTCGAGCCGATGAAATCAATATGATGCAGCGAATAAAAAACGCAGAACAGGATCTCATTAATCAACAGGCCAGCATCGTTGAGAGCCTGGCGGAACAGGTACGAGGCAGTCGTGCAGAAGTTGCCGATGCCGGTGCTAGTGTCAGCTCGCTGATTAAAAGAAGCAGGCAACAGCTGATATTGGTTTCATTGGTAAGTCTGCTGCTAACAGGTCTGGTTTACTGGATGATCGTTTCACGTAATTTGCTCAGCCGTTTGCTACAAACAATCGTGGCCCTCAAAGCGGTGGCTAACGGGGATTACAACATTCATGCATCCGTGAAGGGGCGTGACGAATTATCGGAACTTGCCCAAACAGTAGAAGTTTTCCGTAGCAACGCTTTGCATGCGCAGAAACTTCAAACAGAGCATCTAGAGGCCGCCGAGCGGGAAAAGCTGCAGCAGGAGCAGTTATGGGCACAGCAAGAAGCTGCACGTGATGAACAGGCAAAGCGTCATCTTCAAGAACAAGAGCAGGCTAAACAACAACAGGTGAGCGCACTTGCGCTGCAGAATCGGGTCGATCAATTGCTGGTGTCTGTGAACGCTGCGGCCAGTGGCGATCTACACCAGTTTATCGATACCAGGGGAGATGATGTTGCGGCACAGATGGGCATAGCACTTGACAAGTTGTTTACCAAATTACGCTCGGGAATGAACAGTATCGGAGAGAATGCGAATCAGCTTGCCATCGCCTCAGACGGACTAACAGCGCTTTCAGAAGATATGAGCGACATGGCTGTTACCAATGCTGAACACACACAGCAGGCTGCGGAATTGACGAATGATGTTGGTCTCAATGTCGACAGTGTCGCTGGGGCTACAGAGCAGATGAGTTCGTCCATCAAGGAAATCGCACGCAATACCACTGAGGCCGAATCAGTAGCTAATCAGGCTGTCGAGCTAACGCTCAGCACCGACGTAACTATGAAAAAACTGGCCACCAGCAGTGCCGGAATCGGATCGGTTATCAAGGTCATCACCTCGATAGCAGAGCAAACTAATCTATTGGCATTGAATGCGACCATCGAGGCTGCACGTGCGGGCGATGCTGGCAAAGGCTTTGCTGTGGTTGCCAACGAGGTAAAGGAATTGGCCAAAGAGACGGCCAAGGCGACAGAGCAAATTGAGTTGCGAGTTAGTGATATACAGGCTGATACTGATTCGGCGGTCGGAGCAATTCAGTCAATTAGTGCGATCATCGAGCGGATAAGTGACATCCAGTCAACGATTGCATCGGCAATTGGTGAGCAGTCCAGTGTGACGCAAGAGATCAGTGGCTCTATCTATAAGGCCTCCAGCAGTAGCGAGGCCATATCAGAATTGATTGATGGGGTGGCCAGCAAAGCCACTCAGAATCGCAAGGCTTCTGATGATGTCAAATCGGCAGCGGGTGATTTATCACTAATGGCTCTGCAATTGCAGAAACTGGTGACACCCTTTGGTGGTAATGCATCGATGGTAGAGAGCAATCTCAATGATCGTAAATGCGCCTGATCTGCGAGCTGTTGCCAGCTCTTAGGACGACATGAACTCAGAACGTATTTTGTCAAAACTGATATGTCGGATATCGCGGCCCTTAACCAGATACACCACGTATTCGCAAATATTTACCGAGTGATCGCCTACGCGTTCCAGTGCGCGTGCGCACCAGGTGATCTTGAATAGCTGGGATACCTGCCGTGGATCTTCAACCAGATGGGTAGCCAGCAAGCGTTCCAGATTTTCGTATTCACTGTTAACGTCTTCGTCGCGCTCGGCAATACGCAGTGCTGCATCGACATCCATACGGGCAAATGCATCGAGCGTGTCACGCAACATTGACTTGACCAGCTCACCCAGATGGCGCAGCTCTTTTCGGTAGCTGGGCATGTCGCTGGATGCTGCGGTTAGATCACGGGTGAAACGTCCGAGTTTTTCGGCCTCATCGCCGATGCGTTCAAGATCTGTGATCACTTTGATGACAGTCACCATCAGGCGCAAATCACTGGCGGCGGGTTGACGGCGCGCGAGTACATGAGTGCACTCTTCATCGATCTCAACTTCCAGCTTGTTGATCTCGAAATCTTTCTGTGCAACCTCGTTAGCCAGATCGTGGTTGGCTTCGAGCAAGGCAGTCAGACCATCGTTGACCTGTTGCTCAACCAGGCCACCCATGCGCAGAACCTTGTTGCGAATATCTTCCAGTTCTTTGTTGAACTGGTGAGAGATGTGTTGATCGAGGTGTAGTTTATCCATGACGTTATTCGTCTAGCCGAATCGGCCGGTGATATAGTTTTCGGTCAGCTCATGCTGAGGATTGGTAAACACGGTGTTGGTGTCAGAGACTTCAACCAGTTTGCCAAGATGAAAGTACGCTGTGCGTTGCGAGACACGCGCAGCTTGCTGCATGGAGTGAGTGACAATGGCGATGGCAAAGTTCTGCCGTAGCTCGTCGATAAGCTCTTCGATTCTGGCGGTAGCTATCGGGTCGAGTGCTGAACACGGCTCGTCCATTAGAATGACTTCAGGGCTTACCGCAATCGAACGAGCTATACACAATCGCTGTTGCTGACCACCCGATAAACTGGTGCCAGGCGCATCGAGTCTGTCTTTTACCTCTTCAAACAAACCCGCTTTTTTCAGACTGTCGACAACGATGTCGTCTAGTTCTGCACGATTAGCCGACAGGCCGTGAATACGCGGGCCATAGGCTACATTGTCGTAGATTGACTTGGCGAAGGGGTTGGGTTTTTGAAACACCATGCCGACACGGGCACGCAGTAATACCGGATCCAGATCCGCGCCATACAGGTCTTCGCCATCGAGCGTCATCTTGCCTGTGACCTTGCAGCTGGGAATGGTGTCGTTCATACGGTTGAGGCAACGCAGAAAGGTTGATTTGCCGCAGCCCGACGGACCAATCATGGCAATGACTTCATTGTTACCGATGTCCAGGCTGACATTGTGGATAGCCTGTTTATCGCCATAGAAAACATCCACGTTCTCGGTACGCATCTTGGGGTTGTCGACTTGTGCCTGTCCGACGGTTTCGGTTAGGTTGTCGAAGGCTTCCTGAGCGTATGTGGACACTGGCGGACTCTTTATGAACGATCGGTTGAGTATATCGTCTGCGGCTGCAGTATTCATGGATTTCAGGTTAGAGCTTGTTGCATTCCCACTACCAGCGGCGCTCGAAATGCTTACGTAACAGCACCGCTACTGCATTCATGGCAACCAGAAAGGCAAGTAGAACCATGATGGCGGCTGAGGTTTTTTCGACAAATGCCCGCTCCGGGCTGTCGGCCCATAAATACACCTGCACAGGCAGCACGGTAGCCGCGTCAGTGACTGTTTGTGGTATATCGACAATAAACGCCACCATGCCGATCATCAGGAGCGGCGCTGTTTCACCCAGGGCTTGGGCCAGACCGATAATGGTGCCGGTTAGAATGCCCGGCATGGCCAGCGGCAACACATGATGGGTAACCACCTGCAGGTCGGAGGCACCCAGACCACGGGCGGCTTCACGGATGGAGGGTGGCACAGCCTTCAATGCTGCACGACTGGAGATAATGATGGTGGGTAGCGTCATGAGACTAAGCACAATACCCCCCACGATAGGTGCCGAACGCGGCAAATGCATAAAATTGATGAATACTGCAAGGCCTAACAAACCATAGACGATAGAGGGCACTGCGGCAAGATTATTTATATTGACTTCGACGATATCGGTCCATCGGTTTACGGGAGCAAATTCCTCCAGGTAGATAGCGGCGGCAACGGCAACAGGGAACGACAGGCAGAAGGTAATTAACAAAGTAAATGCCGAGCCTGCCAGGGCTGCGCGTATGCCAGCTAATTCAGGTTCTCGCGAATCGCCATTTTCAAAGAACGTGGAGTTGAAGCGAACCTCAAGCTGTCCGTTATCCTGCAGCTGTTTTGCCCAGCCAATCTGTGCATCGCTCATGCGAGTCACGATGTCGTCAGGCCGGGTAAGATCATCACCGTTTTTGATGACAGCGCCCAGTTCGTCATCGGCGGGAACCCATAGATTCAATGTGGTACCGATCAGCGAAGGGTCTGCTTCGACACGATCGAATAACTTGTATTCAGCACCTGTGCTTACAAGTTGATACAGATCGCGTTTTTCCTTACGACCGTCGACGTCAGGAAATTGATCGCGCAAGGTCTGTCTTATGACGCCATTAAAATTAGCGCCGCGCAACTCATCAACAGAAGGTGAGTCACTGATGCCCAAGGTCTCGGCATCAAGTTGGACATCGAGTTTTACGAAGGTCTGGGTAAAGGCGGGTGTACCTTTAGCGATGATGCTAGCCAGAAGGATGACGAGAAATCCGAGGCTTGCCAGGATAGCGATGATGCCGTAGGCGCGAAAGCGTTTTTCTGCGGCATAGCGTTTGTGCAAAGACTGCCTGACCAGTGCGGTAGTTTCCGTTCGGTCGGTCGGGTTACTCATTCGTATTGCTCCCGATATTTTCGCACCACATGCAGTGCAATGACATTAAGAGTCAGGGTGACCACAAACAGCATCAGGCCTAATGCGAAAGCTGCCAGTGTTTTAGCGGTATCAAATTCCTGATCGCCGGTGAGCAAAGTAACGATTTGAACCGTTACCGTGGTCACCGCCTCCAGCGGATTGGCGGTCATGTTGGCAGCCAGACCTGCGGCCATCACCACAATCATGGTTTCACCGATAGCGCGAGACACCGCGAGAAGAATGCCACCGACAATGCCTGGCAGTGCTGCCGGAATAACCACTTGCCGGACAGTTTCGGACTTGGTGGCTCCCAAGCCGTAGGAGCCATCGCGCATTGCCTGGGGAACGGCGGTGATGACATCGTCTGACAAGGATGAGACAAACGGGATGATCATGATGCCCATAACGGCACCGGCAGCAAGGGCACTCTCTGACGACACACTTAAACCGATGGATTCGCCAAAACCGCGCAGTGCAGGCGCCACGGTGAGTGCAGCAAAAAAACCGTAAACCACGGTTGGGATACCTGCAAGAATTTCCAGCAGTGGTTTGACCACGTTGCGTACCGGGCGTGATGCATATTCTGCAAGATAGATGGCCGACATAAGCCCGAAGGGTACCGCCACGATCATGGCAATAAACGAGATGAGCAGGGTGCCGACAAACAAGGGCACTGCGCCAAAAGAGCCCGATGAACCGACCTGATCAGCGCGTATGGCGGTTTGCGGACTCCACTTGGTGCCTGTAATAAAGTCAATGAAATTTACTTGTTGGAAAAAGCGCATTGACTCGAAAATTACGGAAAACACGATGCCAATCGTCGTAAGAATAGCCAACGATGCACAACTGATAAGAAATATGCGAGCTATACGCTCGACCGTCAGTCTGGCTTGTGTTGTTGGCGCTATGCGTTTGAGTGCCAAAGCCGAACCGGCAATCGCAGCACTTAGAACCAGAACGACTAACGCCCACGAACTGATTTGCTGCAGGCTGCTCAAGCGTTGCGCCGCTATCTGTTTGTCAGTGTCTTGAATATTGGCGATCTTGTCGCTATCGACAAGATTGCCAATCTCGTTTTTGTACAACTCGACTGACTTGGGCCCAGCGTCGATAATGCTGGCAGGGATGGTGCTGTCCAGCAGATTGCTGACGATAAAAGGCTCGAACAGCTTCCAGCCAATTATTATTGCCAATGCTGGCAGTGCACACCACAGCGCCACCATCATGCCGTAGTGGCTGGGCAGAGAGTGCATGGCCTTCATGCCGCCATGTTGCTGCGCCACCGAGAAAGCTTTGGCACGACCGTACGCAAAGCTTGCAAGCGCCAACGCCAAGGCGGCAATAAGAAGTGTGGTTGCTGACATATAAGCCTGAGTCTGAGCCAGTACGGCTACCGCGATTGTAGCGTTATTAGCGGCTACATACTCAGCTTTTCAAGCGCCTTTACCTGTTCTGAAATTTCGTTGCGTTGCTCCTCTGGCAGGGGAATCATGCCTTTGTCGGCCAGATACCCGTCGTCCCCCCAGGCCTGCTCGCTGGTGAAGGCTGCCAAATATTCCTCAATGCCGGGTACCGTGCCGACATGCTGTGCTTTGACATAAAAGTAGAGGGGACGAGAGATGCTGTAATCGCCATCAGCGATAGCGTCAAATTCGGCCTCGAAGCCATCGATGATCGAGCTTTGTACCTTGTCGTCGTTTTGCTCGAGAAAGCTGAAGCCGAAGATGCCAACAGCCTTGGGATTGGCCTCCAGCTTCTGAACGATAAGATTGTCGTTCTCACCTGCTTCAATGAACGCGCCATCTTCACGCATGGTGTGGCAAGTCGCTTTCATCTGATCATCTTCCATAGTGGTGATAAAGTCGAATGCGCCACAACCGCCTTCCATCGCTAGCTCCGCAAACGCATCACGCGTGCCGGATGTTGGTGGCGGGCCTAGTACTTCAATATCGATGGCAGGCAGATCCGGGTTTATTTCGGACCACTGTGTGTAAGGGTTTTCTACCAGTGATTCACTGCCGTCCGGGTTGGGCACCATTTTGGCCAACGCCAGATACAGATCTTTACTTGTCATGTCCAGTTGTTCGGCATTGACAGAGTTGGCGACAGCGATTCCGTCAAAGCCAATCAGCACTTCGACGACATCGGTGACACCGTTTTTCTGGCACATCTCAAACTCACTGGTTTTTATGCGGCGTGATGCGTTAGTGATATCGGGTGTGTTGACGCCAATGCCTGAGCAAAACAGTTTCAGACCGCCACCTGAACCTGTAGCTTCGATTTTGGGCGTTGAAAAACTCGTGCTCTTGCCAAATCGCTCGGCGACCACGGTGGCGAAAGGATAAACAGTAGATGAGCCGACAACACTGATGCTGTCACGGGCAAATGCCTGTGTGGTAAAAGCACTGACAATAGCGGCTGTTCCAGCAAGAAGCAGGGGCTTTTTCATGAGTGATCTCATTGGATTGTTAATGGGTACGGTATGTTACTGCTTCTATTATCGGATGCATTTATGACAGGGATGTTACAGAGACTCAAAAGACGTCCATTTTCGCCATCAGGCCCTATTGGTTGGCCGCTTTTTTGAGGGCTGGCACAATTCTGTTAATGGGAAACAAGGCGGTAAATTGCGAGCCGCTGCCTGGTGTACTCTGTATTTCAAGGCTACCGCCGTGGCGTTGCACGGCATGTTTGACGATGGCCAGGCCCAGTCCTGTTCCACCCTGTTCGCGCGAACGCCCGGTATCTACGCGGTAAAATCGTTCGCTCAAGCGCGGTAGATGTCGCAGTTCTATTCCGGGGCCATCGTCTTCGACGCTGTAGCTGGCCATACCATCGGCTGTACTTTGCCAGCGCACCTTGATGGTTGTGCCTGCATCTGTGTACCGGACGGCATTGACCAGCAGGTTGTTGCAGGCGCTATACAACTCCCGCTCCGAGCCCAGAATGGCCAGAGAATCGTCAAGTTCAAGCTCGAAACGATGTGTGGGTGCGGCTTTTTCCAGGGGTGCCACCATGGTGCGGATCATCGCCGCCATGTGTACTGATTCACCTTCGTTCGAACCTAGCGGATTGGCCTCAAGCTTGGACAGTTCCAGTAGCTCTTCGACAATATCGCGCATCCTGTCCGATTGTGATGAGACCTCTCTTAGTGCATCCTTTACCGCGGTATCCAGATTGTCCTGTTCCTGCAGCATTTCCAGATAGCCGCGTATTACGGTTAGCGGGGTACGCAGCTCGTGAGAGACATTGCCAACGAATGCCTTGCGCATTTCCCGCACTCGCACACGCTGCGTGATGTCAGCGGCTATAAGTACGGTCATGCGGTTAACGTTGGGAACCTTGCGCACAGTCAGTATCCGGTCAGCCGTTGTCGGTCGTTGAATTTCCACTTCGGCATTCTCCGTGTCCTCCTCCAGAAACTCACTGAACTCTGGTGTGCGGATAAGGTTATCGATACGTTGACCATTATCCCTCTCGGAATGGATATTGAGTAGCAACAGCGCTGCCGCATTACTCCAGCGAATTTCAAAATCGTTGTCCAGCACGATAATGGCATCGGGCAGGCTGCCTGCGAGTGATTTAAACTGCGACGAAGAACGTCTGAAGCGGTTTTTCTGCTTGCGGCTGTACTTTTTCTCGCGGTGCACCAGCTGCACTATTTCGTCAGTTAGCCCCAGGCTGTGTGGCGCACGTGCTGCTTTGCCACCCGATCGCAGCCACGAAACAACGCGCTCCATCCGGTAAAGCTGCCATAAGACGTAGCCTGTGACAAACAGCAGCAAGGTGCACGCTGGCCAGCCAATGATGAGCCCGACGACCAACGCCAGCACCCAGGCGCTGCAGAATAAGGTGAGCTCGGTTTTCAGGTTGACGCTGAACATGATATGGCGTTGCAGGCTCGGATCATGGGTGCCGATGATACCGTTGTTGTGAATGATGTGGGCGCTGTCAGCAGGCATTTAAAGCAATGCACTTCGCAGCTTAATGCTGATGGCAGGGTAAAAGCGCATTTCTGAGTATCAACACGCTTACTCAGCCAGTGAGGAAAGGGCGAATATTCAGCCATAACCGACGAATGGCGCTGTGTGAGATGCACGATTAGCCATGACTGTGATTTTATGGCGAACACCGACCTTCTCAGGCATCGGCTAAGCGATAGCCAGCCCCGCGTACGGTTTCCAGCAGAGTATCGGCCTTGAACGGTTTTAGTGTTTTGCGCAGGCGCAGAATATGGACGTCAACTGTTCGCTCTTCAATGAATGTGCCTGATCCCCAGACGTGATCAAGTAACTGTGAGCGGCTGTAGACACGATCGGGGTGCTGCATCAGAAAAGCCAGCAGTTTGAATTCGGTGTGGCCCATGTCAATCTCTTCGCCTTCGATCCTGAGCCTGTGGGTGTCAATATTCAGCATCAGCGAGCCGAGTCTAAGCTCAGTTGCGTGGTGAAAATTACTGCTACGCCGTAGCAAAGCCTTGATGCGCGACTGTAACTCGCGGGGTGAAAAAGGTTTGGTCACGTAGTCGTCAGCACCGGCATCCAGACCTGCAGTAATATCGTGTTCATCGGTGCGCGAGGTGAGCATGATAATGGGCAAGTTGGCGTACAGCGCGGATTTGCGCAAGGCACGTACGAATTCCAGTCCACTGCCACCGGGTAGCATCCAGTCGACAAGCGCCAGATCCATTTTTTGTGTATCCATGAGATCGCTTGCGGCCGGGACGCTGGCGGCAGCATGAACCGTATGCCCGTCGCGTTCCAGTGCGAAACGCACCATGTCACTGATGGCCGATTCGTCTTCCACATTAAGAATGTGTGCTGGCATGAGGGTTCCGTTGATGCTGATGCGATTCCAGTGTATCCGCTCTTGTCAGGCGGATTACCGGGTTAGCATTAAATATTGCCAACAGATTGATCAAAGGTGCTTGCACCTGAGCATGGCAACGATCACAATAGGCCTGCTCGGCACACTTGCTACAAAATCAGTGCAGGTTGTTCGGGTCAGTAGCTATGGTGTTCCGCATTGGCACTCTCGCGACGACAAGTTGTTAACCCCGTCAGGCCCGGAAGGGAGCAGCGGCAGCAACGGATTCGGGTGCCGGGATGCGGCTGATGTGGAATGCCGCCTTACTCAATGACAGCAACGTTTCCATGAGCTACAAGGTTCTTGCGCGCAAATGGCGACCGCAGCACTTCCGGGATATGATCGGCCAGGAGTCTGTGCTACGCGCGTTGGTCAATGCGCTGGACAGCGACAGGTTGCATCACGCCTATCTGTTCACTGGTATGCGCGGTGTTGGCAAGACGACCATCGCCCGCATCTTTGCCAAATGTCTTAACTGCGAGACCAAAGGCGTCAGCTCCAATCCTTGCGGTACTTGCAGTACATGCCAGGATATCGATGCCGGGCGGTTTTTTGATCTTATAGAAGTCGACGCTGCCTCACGTACCAAGGTTGAGAGCACGCGCGAGCTTTTGGAGAACGTCCCCTACGCACCCGCCAGTGGTCGTTTCAAGGTGTACCTGATTGATGAGGTGCACATGTTTTCCACGCACAGTTTCAATGCGCTTCTTAAAACCCTGGAAGAGCCTCCCGAGCATGTGAAATTTCTGCTGGCCACCACTGACCCTCAGAAAGTGCCCGCAACGGTATTGTCGCGGTGTCTGCAATTTAATCTAAAACGGATGTCGCCTGTCATTCTGACCGACTACCTGGTAAAGATTCTCAGTGAGGAGGAGATTGAACATGAGCTTCCAGCGCTGGATCTTATTGCGCGTGCCTCTGAGGGCAGTGTGCGTGATTCTTTATCATTGGTAGAACAGGCTGCGGCATCTGGTGATGGCGCTGTGCGTGCGGCCGATGTCGAAAGCATGTTGGGTCGAGCCTCGGTCGATCGGCTGTTGTCCCTGATAGAGACTTTAGCTAACGGCGACATGCCAGCTTTGTTTGCGCAAGTGGAGGAGCTTGCGCAGTACGCACCAGAATTCTCTGAACTGCTGGGTGAAATTATTTCCCTGTTGCATCGGGTCGCCATGTTGATCACAGTGCCTGACAGCGTCAGCGATGCCGCACCTGGCTACACTCGCTTGTCAAAGCTTGCCGAGCAAATGCACCCTGATGTCGTGCAGTTGTTCTACCAGATTGGTTTGCATGCCCGCCGCGATATGCCGTTTGCCCCCGATACTCGTGAGGCATTTGATATGGCATTGTTACGTATGCATGCTTTCAGACCACAAGGCGGCACGCTATCGGGTGCTCATGATACCGGTGGCGGAGGCGGCGATAGCTTACCGCCATTGTCTGCGTCTGGCGCGCCGTCTGCTGCAACTCCCGCTGCAACTTCCGCTGGTCTGGCGCCCGCTCCAGCGAACCCTGCAATTGATACATCGGCCAAGGTTCAAGCCGCTCCAGGATCTGAGAAAGTGACAGGTCTGGAAGTGCGTGGATCGGTGTCGGCTGGTGGATCGATGCGAGCTGCTGCTTTGGCTGCTGCACGCGGTGAGCCACTACCTGAAGAGATTGTTGCACAACTGGATAC